>JABEBX010022466.1_pt1 | contig 54075 bp, 54 predicted proteins | sample 7245971 | NCBI WGS metagenome assembly JABEBX01 (sample SAMN14506365, study PRJNA622280) | hot springs metagenome | biome: hot spring [ENVO:00000051]|acidic hot spring [ENVO:00002120]; feature: spring [ENVO:00000027]|sediment [ENVO:00002007]; material: sediment environment [ENVO:01001048]... | reverse complement strand
TGTTTTTGCTCATCAGTCATGATAAACTCCTTATAGTCTCGCATAGTTAGAATAATTCATAGTTGCTTCTCCAAGCCTAAAATCATCAATATGATACTTGGTAAACTCAAATCCTGTTATCTTGAAAAATTTTGGCCAACCTATCCTTTCAATCCATTCTCCAACTCGCTCGCCTTTTTTAGCACCATCTTTGTAAGCTTCTAAAATTGTTCTTACAGCTTCTATAACTTCTGGCCATCTAGGTGGATTGTTGGGAAGCCACGGTACTGCAAGCTTTGAGAAAGTTGGCTTAGTTCTAGAATTAGCCACTTTTCCTCCAACAAATATTGCCAATCCATCATTTAACGGGTCTGCTATTGGAAGCGCAGGACATACAGTATAGCAATTACCACAATAAACGCATCTATCTTCATCAATTTCAACTGATGGTTTACCGTTTATAGTCTTTGGCCTTACTGCATCAACAGGACATGCAGCTATTGTACTTGGAATTTCACACAGATCCTTTACTCTATCAGCCATAACTGTCGGTGGCCTTCTGTGCATACCAACAATTGCAATATCTGAAGCACCTACAGACCCACACATATTTAGACAGCAAGCAAATGCCATCCTAACTTTTGCAGGTAATTTATCCCCAACAAAATAATCGTAAAACTCATCCATTAAAGCTTTAACTACGCCCGAAGCATCGCTAGCTGACGTATGGCAATGTAGCCAACCTTGCGTATGCACAATATTTCCCAAAGAGTGATCAATTCCTCCCACTGGAAAACCAAGGGCTTGAACTTCTTTAATTAATGGTTCAATATTTTCTTCTTTGTCAAGCAAAAACTCTAAATTATTCCTTGTCGTAAACCTTAGGTATCCCCCACAATATTTATCAGCAATATTAGATATATCTCTTACAAAATCACTGCTTACTACTCTAGTAGATCCCACTCTTACGGTATATAACTTTTCGCCTGATTCTGATACATGGACCATTACTCCGGGTTTAAGTATTTCATGATAAAGCCATTTACCATAGTTTCTTTTTACTATCGGCGGTAAAAAATTTTCATAGTTAGGTGGCCCGATATCAGTTATTCTTACTGTTCCTTTATCTACATCTGGCATAGCTTAACCCTCCTTACTCTCTTCTTCATCTGGCACTAAATATTCTTCAAATTTAATAAATGGGTTTGCCCTTGGATGCTCTACCATTTCTGGTAACGGATCAAGTCCGATTGCTTCAAGGAAGTTACCCACACCTACCCTCTGAATAAGTTCTCCAACGCGTTCCCTATTTGTGCCGTATTCATCCCAAAAATCCCAAATTTTTTGAATCAAATCCTTCAAGAAAGCATAATCTTCTTCTTTATCTTTATTCACATCATAGAATGGCACAAGAATAAACCCCAACCTAGGTCCTTGCACCATTGGAACCTTAGCGCCAATTCTAATCTGAGCACCTTTTTCTAAACCAGGTCTCAAAGCTTTTGGCATAGAATTTATACAATGCATACACTTAACGCAATTTGAATCATCTATGGCTAGTTTACCGTCTGCATAAGACATACAATGCGTAGGACATTTATTTACAACATACTTTTCTATATCAAATTTTTTCGCATATTCTGCCACTTCTTTTTGGTCAATTGTAGTTGAATGTAGGTCTATGTATTTCATTCTGAAATTCTCTAGTTAAGTTATCTGTAATATGAAGCGTATCGTAATTTGCCCATTCACATCTTGCCGGCCCAACACAGCAACTAGGTGTTCGAAGCGCGGAACCACTGCCTCCTAAGTCAAAACCTAATTTTGCACACTTTTGAAATAAATCCTCTGCTTCTGCTTGCTTAAAACCAAGAATTTGAATATCGCCTGTTGAACCATGAAAATTAAATAAACCGCCAGCATGTTCATCACAAATATCGGCCAATTTTCTTAGTATGTCTGATGTGTAAAAAAAACCTTCTATCTGGTTTAACCTGGCTGTATGATATTCTTGAGTACCCGGAAATTCATTAGGTTCATCAGAAAATCTACCAACTATACCACCACCATAGCCTTTCACACCTGCCATTCCACCATGTTTCCAATGAGGTATCCTATCCTCATAAGATTTCTCCAGTTGACCAATCAAATCCTCTGTCCTTGGGCTTTTGTTTGCAGCCCTTTCAAGCTCTTTTACAAAGCTTGGCCATTTGCCTTCTTTTAGGTCATCTAAAAGAGGCGTTTTGTGTTTTGTGCCTGCCATCTAAAACCTCCTTTTAGTATAAGTAACTAAACACTTTAATAAATAACAGTAATTATCTTATATCTAAAAATATGCTCTAATATAGTAAAAGTCAATATAAAAAATACAATTAATTGTATTTTTTTACTATACTAATTTTAAACTTTCATAATAGTAAAATCATAAATATGATATAATAAGTTTTTTTTATTTAAATATAATTTATTATTATAATTACTGATTTTTGATGTTAAATTATGTTACAAAATTATACAATAAAACAAAATTGAATTTTTTTAATCTAATATAATTATTTCTTATTTTTTAAGAAAATTTAATAGACGAGCAATATTAAATTTAAAATTTGTTTTATCAAATATTGAAATAAAACTTTGGTTTTTTTTAGACGTGATCAATGTTGAGATTGATTTATCTATTGATAAAATTATTTTATCTTTTAAACTATTTACGCCATATAAATCAACAAATTCATAATATTGTTCAATACACTCAAAGTAGATCATATCAAATGCTGTTAATACATCTGTCTTGTATGTACGGCCTTCAATTTTTATTGAAGATATTTTATTCTTCTGCGACAATAATTTTAATAAATCCATACAATAATTATTGTTATAAATAAAACATATATCAAGACCACTTATTGAATCAATATCTTTAACGCAATACAATCCGTAGTGCTTAAAAAAATTAAAGACATTATCGGATTGGGTTATTAATTGAGGCAACGTGCGAATATCTTTTTTTTGCTCAAATAAAGTTTCCATTAGAGCTTTTGCTAATTTTGCATGAGAAATAGCGATAGCTTGAAAACTTGTTATTTTTTCCAAAATTTCTTTAGTAATTTTGTATTTAATGTTTAAATTATAAGAAAACAAATTAACCCCGATATCTTTAAAACTAAAATACAATTTGTCATCAAATGGCGTCGGCACTAAAATTTTTTTGTCTTGAAGCAAACCTGATCTTTGGTAAAAAAAATTTGAAATCTCTCCCACAATAAAAATACCTGGGGGATTATCGAAAAGCAATTGTCCTTTTAAATCGTTAATTTTGCTTGCTATGTCTGATAAAGTTCCTCTAATTTCAAATTCCTGTTCTGTGCCAATGCAAAATACCACAGCTACTTTTGTATGAGGCAAATAGCCATCATTAATCAAAGAGCTGCTAATTTTACCTATTACTCTAACTCCCATAAAAAAAATTAGCGGTAAACTATCAAGCTCTTTTCTATTAAATTCGGCTGTTGCACCTTTGTGTTTAATTGCGGATAAAACACAAAAACCTCTATTAATTTCCCTTCTTGTTAGAATTATCCCGCTTTTAATAGATAAAGCATTGATAGTACTAATTCCAGGAATAATATGAAAATTAATCCTTAAATCTTCCAAGACCTTTATTTCTTCTGCAAGCCTGCCAAAAATCGATGGGTCACCTCCCTTTAATCTTCCAACCCTGTAGCCCATCCTTGCATACATACTTATTAAATCAGTAATTTTTGCTTGATTTAATTTATGATGTTCGCATCTTTTGCCAACATCTATTAAAATTGCATCTTCTGGCAAATAATCTAACAAAGAATGATCCATTAGGTTATCAAAAAGACAAACATCTAAATTTTTAATCGTTCTTATTGCCTCATATGTAGCATATTTCTTATCTCCAATACCTGCGCCTATGAAATAAACACTTTTTATAAAAAATTGGCGCAAAAAAAGAAAACGTTCATCCCCTTTTCTAAAAATTACGCAACTTGCGCCTTCAAAAGAAGGTTTTTGCAAATCAATAATGTTGATTTTTTCTATATAAAAATGATTTCCTATTTGATTTGTAAAATAACCGGGTAACATCACCAAATCAAATTCTGTTAATAGTTCATTTATATTTTTAAATGCTTTAATAAAATTGATGTTGTCGGTGTGGAAACGCTTTTTACAATAAAGCCATTGGCTTATACTCAAAACACCTATTTTTTCTATTTTGTCAAAGTTTTCATTATTTTTATTACTTACTAATACATCAAAGTCATAATTTTCATAAATATTTACAAAAAACCAATCTAAAAAATCCAATTCTAAATCAAAATAGTTCTTAACATCAACAATAGCACAGTCAATGATTTTTTCTTGTAAAAAAGATATTATTTGCTCTGGTGTTTTGCAGAATTGGTAATCGAAATTTAAACCTTCAACTTTTCCAAATGTATCTAATTTTTCTTTTACGTAATTTAGTTTATAGGGATTAGATAAACTAAAAACACTTTTGACTTCCATAAATATTTTTTAACACATTATCTTTTTTTAGTCAAATATTAGGGGCTTTTAAAGCCCCTTTTTTATTGTTTATCTGGCGTAATCCATACAAACAATGCAAATAACCAGCCAATAATAATGCAACCTATCAAGTAACTTACTAAACTCATACATACTCCTTCTTTTTAAAATGGGCCTTGCATTCCTGCAGGCATTGACCATAACATTGCTGGGATTGCAAATGTATATAAAGCAGCAAAAGTCACTACCCACCCAACTAATTTTTCGTTCATTCTACCTTGCATCAATAAACCTGCTAAATTCATTGCCACAAACCATACAAAAGCTATAGAAAAGTGATAAACCCAGCTCACTTTTAACCCGTTTAGCAACCAAAAAATAGCATAAGCAAAAGTTAACCAGCCAATTAAAATCGCTATTCCACCTAAAGATTTTTTGGGTAGAGAAAATATTTCAAGTATACCCAAAACTGTAAAGAAAAATGCATACATGCCGGCTAAACCAGTAACGAAATTTGTAATGGGCCCAAGTCCTTGTGTATAAATCATTGCAATCAAAAAAGGCCACCACATTAAACCAACAACTAGAGTGATAACTCCAACTGTCTTTTCATTTGCTTTTTTTCTTTGAGTGTCTAGATGCATAAAACCTTGGGATAGCAAAGCAAATGCACCTAAAAAAATTATTGGAGCTATCCATTTTCCAACAGGCTGCGGTGTGCTTGAAGCTGCGCAAGCAATGTCACAAAACACAGACAAACCTGCTAATGACAGAAAGAACATAAGAAAACCATTCAGCAAAAAACTTGTTCGACTCATATTGAGTCACCTCCTAAATAAAATTTACTTAATAACTTTGTAACTTTAATAACTTTATCATTATATAATTTAGTATAATTATTTCATTTGTCAAGAAAAAAAATTAATATTTAGATAAATATACAATCATTAATTCTAATAAAAAAACAATTAGTAATTATTTTAAACGTAAGGATTTTGATAAAATTTATTTAATTGATACTAATAATATTATTAAATTAAAATTAAATAATTATTACATGTTGAATTTTAATTATTACAAATCAATTTACAAATTTTTGATATTTTTAACTTGACTTTTTTTGTTATATTTTTTATATTATTAGATATGAATATTATTTCTCGTGAATTAGATTATACAATTAGAGTTTTGAGCTTGTTATCAAACATAGAAAGCGCTACTGTGGATGAAATTAGCAATATTTTATTTATACCAAAACCCTTTGCGCATAAAATTGTCAATAAACTTGTAAGAAAAGGTTACTTGTTATCCATACGAGGCAGAGGCGGCCATGTTCAGTTCAATAAAGACTTAGATACAAACAAGATTAGTATTCTTGATATTATGAAAGAATTTGATTCTTATAAACCTGTAAATTTATGTACAGAAGATCCTAACGCATGCGAGCTTAACCCCTATTGTTCTTTCACATATCATCTCCAAAAATTAGAATTTTGTATAAACAAAACCTTGAGCGAGATAAAATTAAAAGATGTAATATTTAATCTTTAGGAGGTAGGGTTTATGGATGCAGAGTTATTATCAAGGATCCAGTTTGGTGTTACTGCTGGCTTTCACTTTATTTATCCGCCATTAACGATAGGCTTGGGCGTGCTTATTGCAATTATTGAATATATGTATTTTAAAACCAACGATGAAATCTACAAAAAAATGGCGGATTTTTGGGCAAAACTCTTTGCTATTAACTTTGTGATAGGCGTGGCAACAGGTATTGTAATGGAGTTTGAATTCGGTACAAACTGGTCAAATTACTCCAGATTTGTTGGAGACATTTTTGGAGCACCACTTGCTGCAGAAGGCGTTTTTGCATTTTTCTTAGAAAGTACGTTTTTGGGCTTGTATCTTGTTGGCAAAAATAGACTATCCAGGTTCATGAGATTTTTTTCGTTTCTAATGGTTGCTTTTGGATCTACTTTGTCAGCGCTTTGGATACTCATTGCAAATTCTTGGCAACAAACGCCCGCTGGTTTTAAAGTAGAAGGCGGCAGAGCTGTTTTGACTAATTTCTGGCAAGCTGTTTTTAACCCCACTATGCCATCAATGTTTTTGCACACTGTTGATGCTTCTTTTATTACTGGCGCTATGTTTATGTCTGGTATTAGCGCATACTTTTTGATTAAGGGAAAAAATTTAGAATTAGCAAAAAGGTCTTTAAAGCTTGCTGTGATTTTTGGCGTAGTTGTGTCAATTTTACAGCTATTTCCATTTGGCGATGAAAGTGCAAGGGTCGTTGCAAAAACCCAACCAGAAAAATTAGCGTCTTTTGAAGGTTTATTTAAAACACAAAGCAAAGCACCATTGTTAGTATTTGGCATACCTGATCCTTCACAAAACAAAATGTTAGTGGAAGTAGGTATACCCGGTGCTTTAAGTTTTTTAGCCGATCACAATTTCAATTCAGTTGTAAAAGGTATAGATGCATTTCCAAAAAATGACTTACCTCCTATGACGCTTACATTTTACTCATTTCACTTAATGGTAGCTTTGGGCACGCTATTTATATTGACTTTCTTGGTAGGCATATATCTACTTTACAAGAAAAAGCTCTACACAACCAAACCATTTTTAGCTGCTTTGTGGATTTTTATACCATTGCCATATATAGCAAATGAATTGGGCTGGATAACGACAGAAGTAGGACGACAACCGTGGGCAGTTTATGGTTTGCTTAGAACAAAAGATGCTTTTAGCCCGCTGCCAGCTGGAGATGTATTGTTTTCGTTAATCGGCTTTACGTTAGTTTATGCGGTGTTGTTTGTAACATTTTTATATTTAACCATACATACCGTAAAAACATTTAAGATGGACTAAAGGAGGCCCAACATGGATCTTAATGTAATATGGTTTCTTCTTGTTGGCATATTAATCATAGGATATGCTATATTGGATGGTTTTGATTTAGGTGTAGGATCAGTATACTTATTTGCAAAATTTCAAGAGCGCGACATCGCACGAAATTCTATTGCTCCTGTATGGGACGGCAATGAAGTATGGCTAATAACTGGTGGGGGTGCCTTGTTTGCAGCCTTTCCGTATGTTTATGCAACAGTTTTTAGCGGTTTTTACCTTGCTTTGATTTTGCTATTGTTTGCACTAATTTTTAGAGCCGTATCATTAGAGCTTAGGAATCATTTTCAATCTGAATCAACTAAAACTTTGTTTGACTGGATTTTTTCTATATCAAGCATAATTGCAATTGTTTTATTTGGAGTAGCAGTAGGCAATGTGTTATCTGGTCTGGATTTAGATAAAAATGGCAACTTTATAGGTACGTTTTTTAATCTTTTAAATCCCTATTCAATTTTAGTTGGTGTTTTAGCTTTCTTTATGCTATCGTATCAAGGCACTGTGTGGCTTTTTTTGAAAACTGAAGGAGAATTTCAGCAAAAAGTTAAAAATTGGGCAAAGGTCTATTGGAGCGGATATTTTATTTTATTTTTGTTGTGTACACTTTTAACTTACATAATACACGAGAATCTCTTTAATAATTATGTAGCACATCCAATAATGTTTGCTATACCTATTCTTGCGCTTATATTTATGCTTGCATCCATTATTAGAATTCAAAGAAATCAACCGCTTTGTGCAATAATAGCAAGTTCACTATCAATTGCAACAATTATTTTAACTGCCTACTTAAGTATTTTTCCTAATTTAATAATTGCCAAAAATCCTGCCTATAGTCTAACTATATACAATGCCTCTTCATCACAGCTTACACTTGAAACTATGCTAATTATTGCTCTAATAGGCATGCCTTTAGTGTTGATTTATACAATTTATTCGTATAGAATATTCCACGGTAAAACAAAAATTGAAGAAGGTTATTGATTTATAGGGAAGCTTAAGCTTCCCTATAAATCAAAGATGGGGGTTTACAAGTGGATAGAGAAGAAAGTTTTAAACTATTGTGTGAGTATACCAAATCAGAATCATTAATAAAGCATGCATTGGCAGTAGAACAAGCTATGAAATCTTATGCTAAAAAATTTGGCGAAGATGAAACAAAGTGGGCGATAGTTGGTTTGCTTCATGATTTCGATTATGAAAAATACCCGACAAAAGAAAACCATCCTTATAAAGGTGCAGAAATCTTAAGACAAAAACAATACCCAGAAGATGTTATAAAAGCTATTTTGGGCCATGCCACTTATACTAACACAGAAAGAGATACATTAATGGCAAAAACATTATTTGCCACAGATGAATTGTGTGGTTTTATTTTGGCATGTGCTTATGTTATGCCAGACAAAAAAATTAAGAGTCTAACAGTAAAAAGCGTTAGAAAAAAATTAAAAGATAAAGCATTTGCAAAAAGTGTTAACAGAGATGATATATATAACTCAGCAAAAGAGCTAGGTATGGAATTAGACGAACATATCGACTTTTTAATCCAATCGCTAAACAAAATTTCAGACCAGTTAGGTGTGTAAGCTCGACGATTTAGAAATAGCAGTTTTAAAATATCATAAACACAAAGGTTGCGATTACTCTAAATCTTTATCAAGAGTTTTACATATTCCATTACAAAAAGCTTTTGAAGTACACAAAAAATTATTTGAGTTGGGATATTTAGAAAAAATAAATTCCAGATTAACAAAATACAAAATTAATAGTAAAACAAAAATAACAAAACATAGAAACCATACATATTATCAATTGAGTCAAATTGGTAAGCAATTTATCAAAGATTTAATAGATTAGTATTTTGTTGACAAAAATTAGCAAATTTAGTAAAAATAATGGTCGATATTAAAAGGAGGCAATTTATGTTTGCTGTAGTTGAAACTGGTTCAAAACAATATATTGTAAAAGAAGGAGATATATTGAGAGTAGAAAAACTCGACGCACTAAAAGGTGATGAAGTTGAGTTTGATAAAGTTCTCATGGTCAACGATATTGTAGGAAATCCTTATGTAGAAAATGCAAAAGTAAAAGCAACTGTTGTTGTTCAGGGTAAAGCAAAAAAAATTATAGTTTTCAAATTTAAAAGAAGAAAAGGTTTTAAGAAAAAAATCGGTCATAGGCAACACTTTACACAAGTTAAAATCACACAAATACTAGCTTAAAGTAATTTTAGAATATGTAGTTTTAAAATTGATTAGGAGGCAAAAATGGCACATAAGAAAGGCCTTGGAAGTAGTAAAAACGGCAGGGACTCAATAGGCAAAAGGCTTGGCGTTAAAAGATCAGATGGCCAGTTTGTTAATGCAGGCGAAATAATAGTCAGACAAAGAGGTAGTCATTTTCATCCTGGAATGAACACAAAGTTAGGTAAAGACTATACTCTATTTGCACTTACAAGCGGGACAGTTAAATTTGGCGAGAAATTAGGGAAGAAAATCGTTAGCATCCAGACCTAACAAAATGTTTATAGATTATGCCAAAATTACTATAAAATCTGGAAATGGCGGTGATGGTTGTGTAAGTTTTAGACGTGAAAAATTTGTTAGTAAAGGCGGACCCGATGGAGGCAATGGAGGTAATGGAGGCGACGTTATCTTTAAATCTACGAATGATGAAAATACACTTCTAAAATTTCGATTTCAAAAATTTTTCAAAGCTGAAAACGGTCAAAACGGATCATCAAACAACAAAACCGGTAAAAATGGTAAAGATATTGTTATTTTAGTCCCAGTTGGTACGACAATTAAAGACAATCAAGGCAATATTTTAGCCGATTTAGATATCAACGGAATAGAATTTATTGCAAGTAAAGGCGGTATTGGAGGTAAAGGCAATGCCCACTTTGCAACCTCAACAAACCAAACACCTAAATTTGCAACAAAAGGCAAAAAGACACAAGAACAAGAGTTAATATTAGAATTAAAATTAATTGCAGATATAGGACTCGTAGGTTTTCCAAATGCTGGCAAATCGAGCTTATTGCGTGCAATATCCAAAGCAACACCCGTTATAGCAAATTATCCTTTTACAACACTTGTGCCTCACTTAGGATATGTTTTGCACAATGACAAAAATTTCATAGTAGCTGATATACCTGGTCTGATTGAAGGTGCTAGTCAAGGCAAAGGTATGGGCACAACCTTTTTGCGTCATATCGAGCGTACTAAAATTTTAATTTTTGTAATAGACATAACAGAGAGTCCAAAAACTCATTTTGAAATATTAAGAAAGGAACTAAAATCTTACAATTTTAATTTACTAAATAAAAAATTCGCAATTGCTCTAAATAAGATTGACCTGCTTGACAATATTAATGAAAACGAATACATAAAAGAACTTGAACCATATGAAGTGTTTTATATAAGTGCATTAAAAAAAACCAATATCAAGGAGATTCTTGATTGGATAAGCAAGAATATCTAGATTTAGATAAATTTAAAAGAATAGTAATAAAAGTTGGAAGTGCCAATATTACCAATAATAACAATATCGATATTGACAAAATAAATCAAATAGTACAAGACGTGTTTTTTTTAAATAAACAAAACAAAGAGGTAGTTATAGTTTCAAGTGGTGCTGTAGCATGCGGCATGAAAATCCTAAAAATCAAGAAAAAACCAGATAATCTACCACTTAGGCAAGCACTGGCAAGCATTGGTCAGCCATACCTTATAAATTTGTATTCAAAGACATTTGCAAAATATTCAATGCTTACATCGCAAGTGCTTATTAGCATAGAGGATATACTAAGTAGAAAACGCTTTTTAAATGCAAAAAACACATTTAGTGCTCTGATGGGATTAAAAATCATACCAATAGTTAATGAAAACGACACAGTAGCTGTTAAAGAGCTCATGTTTGGTGATAATGATAGTTTATCTTCTCATATTCTAAATCTCACAGATGCAGACTTATTAATAATGTTGACAGATGTGGATGGTGTATACAATAAAGACCCAAAACTTTACAATGATAGTATGTTATTAAAAACTATAACACAAGAAGAATCTTGGGTTAAAAATTTAAAAGGCAAAAGCAAGCTTGGAGAAGGAGGCATTGCTAGCAAAATAAAAGCTGGATTTGCCGCCTCTAGCGGTGGAAAAACCGCTGTTATTGTAAATGGCAAAAGAAAAAACCCAATAATGAATTTATTTTTGGATAAAGAATTCCCGAAAACTATATTTTTACCCAAAACACACGTAAAATCTAAGGCACATTGGATTGAAAATTGCATAAGCTTAGGCAAGCTCTACATTGACAAAGGCGCATCTGAAAGTATCAAACAACGAAAAGGGCTTCTTGCAAAAGGTATAAAGGCTATTGAAGGTGTATTTTCTAAAGGCAACGTAGTAGATATTATATTTGACAATGAATGCGTGGCAAAAGGTGTTGTGAATTATGATTCAACTGATATTGAAAAAATCAAAGGCGTACATTCTAGCCAAATTGATTCAATATTAGGCTATAAGGCTCAAAGTGATGTAATAAGCACAGACAATATTATATTAAAAAATTATGAAAAAGGAGAAAATTTATGTTAGATTACATTGAAGCCTTGTGTCAAAAAGCAAAAAAAGCATCGCAAATTCCTATAAGTGAGGCAACTATAAATGCAATTTTAGAAAAAATGGCAATTAACATACAAAATAATAAAGACAAAATCATAGAAGAAAATTTAAAAGATATAAGCTCAAGCAACCTATCAAAGGCATTGACTGATAGGCTCACGCTTAACGAAGCAAGAATCAATTCAATGATTGAATCAATAAAAACCATAATAAATCTTAAAAGTCCCGTTGGAGAGACAATTAAGGGATGGAGACTAAAAAATGGCTTAGATATAGAAAAAGTGCGTGTGCCAATTGGCGTTATAGCTATTATATACGAAGCAAGGCCAAATGTTACAGTTGATGCATTTGCTTTGTGTTTTAAAAGTTCAAATGCGTGCATATTAAGAGGCGGCAAAGAAGCATTTAATACAAATAAATATTTAAGTTCATTGATTAGAGATGCTCTAAACTCATACAATGTAAACCCAGATTTTTTGACATTTGTAGACAAAACTGAAAGAGAAGCAATTAATTACCTTATAAAAATGGATAAATATATTGATTTGCTTATACCAAGAGGCGGCGAGTCTTTAATTACGCATATCTCAAAAAATGCTACAGTACCAGTCATACAGCATTATAAAGGCTTGTGTCATCTGTATGTTGATGAAAGCGCTGACATTGATATGGCACTTGATATTGCTTATAATGCAAAAGTTCAAAGGCCATCTGTTTGCAATGCAATTGAAACATTATTAGTCCACAAAAACATAGCTGCTAAATACTTGCCCAAATTATTTGAAAAATTAGAAAATATTGTTGAGTTGAGAGGTTGCGAAGAAACACTGAAAATTCTACCGCATATTAAGAAAGCCACGCACCAAGATTGGGAAACTGAGTATTTAGATTACATACTATCAATAAAAATCGTTAACGACACAAAAGAAGCCATTGAGCATATTAATCAATATGGTTCTAAACATTCAGAAGCAATTGTTACGCAAAATTATTCAAACGCAGAAATGTTTTTAAACTTAGTCGATGCAGCATGTGTGTATGTTAATGCTTCTACACGATTTAGTGATGGGGGGGAGTTTGGTTTTGGAGCAGAAATTGGCATAAGCACATCTAAATTACACGCAAGAGGCCCCATGGCATTAGAAGAGCTAACAACATACAAATACAAAATTAGGGGAAGTGGTCAAATTAGACAATGAGGGTAGCTTTTTTTGGCGGCACTTTTAACCCTATACATATTGGCCATTTAATTAGTGCAATAGAAATAAAGGATTATTTTTTTATTGATAAATTCATCTTTATACCAACAGGTGTGATCCGCAAACGCGTTAAAGAAAATAAAATTATTAGGTATTTTGTTCCTCAAGATGTAGAAAAAATGATTTTAGAAAAGGGGTTTTATTTGAATGAATAAAATTTTAAATGTTTTATGCGAAAAAAAGATTGAAAATATCAAAATTGTTGACATGAGAAAAAGCCAAGTCTTATTCGATTTTTTTATCATTGGTAAAAGTAATTCTTTAAATCAATCACTAGCTTGCGTTGAAGAGATTGAAAAGCAAAATTTAATAAAGCATATTGAAAGTGATGAAAAAGGGGATTGGGTTTTAATAGACTGTGATAATTTTATCGTCCATTTGTTTAGCGAATCAAAAAGGAAAGAAATAGATTTAGAATACTTATGGAAAGATATGCCTATAAATAGTTTTGAATGCACATAAAGTTTATTTTTGTTGGAAAAAGAAGCGAGCTTGATAAATTTTGCGATGAATATATAAAACGTATTAAGGTTTTTTGTAATGTGGAACTAGCATATGTTAATCTATCACAAAAGCACATTTTGATTGCGATACAAAGGAAAATTAAGCAAAATGATTTTGTTATTGTACTTGACGAACATGGAAAACAACTCAATTCCTTTGAGTTATCGAAATTAATTGAGACAGTAAATAGACCTATTGTGTTTATTGTGGGTGGAGCGTTTGGCATAGATAGGACATTTTTCAAAAATAGTTTTTTATTATCTTTGTCGAAATTAACACTTCCGCATGCTATAGCACGTTTAATGTTATGCGAAAGCGTGTATAGAAGTTTTACCATTTTAAATAACCTGCCCTATTGCAAAAAATGATTCATTTAGTTACAACACTGCGAGAAACTAAAAAAATAGCAAAAGAATTTGCACAAAAAATAAAAAATATACATAGCTTAATAATTTTTTTGGAAGGAGATCTAGGTAGCGGCAAAACAACATTTACACGGTATGTGCTTAATTATCTAAACATTAAAGATTTTAAAGGCAGTCCATCGTTTGCGCTAGTAAATGAATATACAATAAACAACTTAAAACTTTTTCATATGGATTTATACAGGATAAACTCAAAAGAGACTTTAGTTGATATTGGTATTTATGAATATTTTAAACATTGTGCAATTTTTTTTATCGAATGGCCGAATTTACTTGAAATAAAACCAGACATTGTGGTAAAATTTAGCTTAGCAAACACATATAGGAGTATTGAAATTGATTGGTGCTGAAACTAGTGTATATGGGGTCATTGGCAAGCCAATAAGCCATAGTCTTTCACCTATACTCCATAATGCTATGTTTAAAAAGTATAATATTGATGCAATTTATGTGGCATTTGAAGTAAATAACTTAAAACAAGCAATTGAGGGTATTAGGTCTTTGGGTATCAAAGGCGTTAACATTACACTGCCATTTAAAAATGAAGCATTAAAATTAGTGGAAAATCTAGAAGAAGAAGCAAAAATTATTGGTTCAATAAATACTATAAAAAACATAGATGGTGAGCTTTTTGGGTACAATACTGATTACTTAGGCTTTTTTGAAACTATCAAATCTATAGATTGCAAAAAAAATATATGCATTTTGGGTGCAGGCGGTGCAGCTAGTGCTTGTGTTTACGCATTTTATAAAAAAGGCGTTAAAAAACTTAGTATTTACAATAGAACATTTGAAAATGCACACAAACTAAAGGAACGCTTTGGATATTTGATAGATATAAATATTATAGGCAAAAAAGACATTTATCAACATGATATAATTGTAAATACTACATCTGTAGGTTTAAAAGAAAATGAATGGATAATTGATTTAAACGAATTAGATAAAAATACTTTGTTAATAGACATTATATACAACTCTTCCCTAATCAAAAGCGCTAAATCTTTTGGAATAAATGGTATAGATGGCAACAAAATGTTTATTTTTCAAGCCTACTATGCGTTTAAGATATGGACTGGCATAAAATTTGACTTAAATTACGCATTTGAGGTTATTAATGGTTAAACGCAATCAACAACTGCTTGGAACAATGTTGCTATATGAAAACAAAATCACACAACAACAACTGGATAAAGCCTTAGAAAAACAAGCACAAACAGGCGAAATGTTGGGCAAAATACTAATAGATGAACATTTGATTACAGAAGACGAACTTGTTGAAATTTTAGCAAAAAAATATAGCCTAGATATAGTTAATCTTAAAAATATAGAGCCGCAAAAAGAGGCCATAAATCTTATGCCTAGTGAACTAGCTCGTAAAAATAGTATATTTCCATTTTCAATAGAAAATAATGTTTTAAAAGTTGCTTTCTGCAACCTAGAAAACATTTTTCTAATTGATGAGCTGAGGTTTCTTACAGGTAAAAAAATTGTGGCTTACCTTGCAAAAGAAAGTGAAATAAATGAATACATTACAAGATACTACGGTACAACAAAAGATTTAGAAGTGCTAGTTAAAAGTGTAACAGACAAAATGGATAGTTCTGTTGAACAGATTGAAAACATTGACTTTGATGAAACAAGCAATGTTGATGATGCACCGATTATAAAACTAGCAAACAGTATACTTGAGTCTGCAGTAAAAGAAGGAGCTTCTGATATACATTTAGAACCCTATGAAAATTCTTTTCGCGTAAGATTTAGGATAGATGGCAAAGCTAAAACAGTAAACACACCGCCAAAAACTATAGCAAATAATTTAACAGCTAGATTTAAAATAATGGCAAAATTAGATATAGCAGAAAAACGCCTTCCCCAAGATGGAAGAATTAGAATAAAAACACTTGGTAAATTAATTGACCTAAGAGTCTCAACAGTACCCACTGTATTTGGAGAAAAACTTGTAATGAGACTGCTTGATAGGGAAAACATAAGAGTTTCTCTTGATAACTTAAATATGAGAAATATCGACTTAAAACGTTTTAGAGACACAATAAATCTACCAAATGGCATTGTTATAGTAACTGGTCCAACAGGCTCTGGAAAATCTACAACTTTGTATGCTGCCCTAAATGAGCTAAATAAAGATGATAAAAACATTATGTCTGTTGAAGATCCTGTTGAATATAATCTTGAAGGTATTAATCAAATACAAGTTAAAGAGGATATAGGTTTAACGTTCAGTAATGTTTTGCGCTCATTTTTAAGACAAGACCCAGACATTATTATGGTTGGAGAAATTAGAGACAAAGAAACAGCCGAAATTGCCATACGCGCTGCGCTTACTGGGCATTTGGTTCTAACCACTTTGCATACAAATAACTCAGTGTCGGCTATCACAAGGCTTGTAGATATGGGTATAGATAGGTATCTAATTGCAAGCTCTCTTAGACTAGTTTTGGCACAAAGATTGGTTCGAAAAATATGCCCAAAATGCAAACAACCATTGAATTTACCAAAAGAGGTTTTATTAAAATCAGGCTTTAATGGAAATGATTTAGACAGTATAAAATTATACAAAGGCACTGGCTGTTCTTACTGTTTGGATAGCGGATACAAGGGTAGAATGGCAATATTTGAAGTGCTACTTATTAATAATGAAATAAGGGAGATGATAATTAATGGCAAAGATGAAAATACAATTATGCAAAAAGCTATTCAAGAAGACATGCTTACATTAAAACAAGATGGTTTGCAAAAAGTCAAACAAGGCTTGACAACACTTGAAGAAGTTTTAAGCGTTGCAATTCAATAAAAAAGGAGTTTATATGCAAGCAAATGACTTAGTTGAGCTACTAAAATATATTTGTTCAATAAAGGCTAGCGATTTACATATTAGCGTAGGAAGTCCCCCAAGAGCTAGAATTCATGGAGACCTTGTAAATCTTGATTATGACGCTTTGGCGCCCAATGATACAAGAAATTTATGCTACAGCGTTATGAATGACTTTAATAGAAAGCGCTTTGAAGAAAACTTTGATGTGGATTTTTCTTTTGGTGTTCCAGAGCTTGCACGATTTAGAGCAAATGTATTTATGCAAAGAGGTTCAATTGCAGGAGCATTTAGGGTAATTCCACAAGAAATACCAGATTTTGATACATTGGGCTTGCCAAATATAGTTAAAGAATTTGCCAACTTGCCAAAAGGTTTAGTATTGGTAACAGGCCCAACAGGTTCTGGTAAATCAACCACGCTTGCAGCACTAATAAATTTAATGAACAAAAACAGACAGGTTCATATTATCACACTAGAAGATCCTATCGAATTTACATATAAACACAACAAAGCCCTTATCAACCAAAGGGAAGTAGGCACAGACACAGCTAGTTTTGCCCAAGGATTAAAACATATCATGCGCCAGGATCCAGATGTTATACTAATTGGAGAAATGCGTGATGCTGAAACTATTGCTGCAGCATTGACTGTAGCTGAAACAGGTCATTTAGTTTTTGCAACGCTTCATACAAATTCAGCTGCAGAAACTATAACAAGGATAGTAGATGTATTTCCTTCATCCCAACAAGAGCAAGTAAGGGTTCAACTATCAACATCAATACAGGGTATAGTAACGCAAGCGCTATTAAAGAAAAAAGATAATTCAGGCAGGGTTGTAGCTGTTGAAATTATGATGCCAAACCCAGCCATAAGAAACCTCATTAGAGAAAATAAAATACCCCAAATTTACTCAGCTATGCAAATAGGTCAAGAAAAAACGGGTATGAAAATATTCAATCAATCGCTATTTGAGCTTTATTCGAAGAATTTAATTTCTTACAATGATGCACTTAATGCTTCGCTAAACAAAGATGAATTAAAAAACATGCTTGATAGAATAAAATTTGCAAGGAGTTAAAAATGCCATATTTTAGATGGAAAGGCTCAGTAAACAACATTAAGCGCAAAGGCGAAGTTATAGCAGAAAGTAAAGAAGCTGCTATTATGAAATTAAAAAAGCAAAATATTAATGTGTTATCTATTAAACGGTCGGCACCTCCAATTGAGTTAGATTTTTTAAATAAAATAAAGCAAAAAGATATTATGATCATGACAAAACAACTATCTATTATGTTAAACGCAGGCATTCCAATAGTTTCGGCTTTTAATATTTTAATTGAACAAGTTAAAAACCCAAAATTGAAAAGAGTTATAAGAGATATTAAAGAAAAAGTTGAAGCTGGCTCTTCTTTTTCAAATGCACTAAGAGACTATAGTAGTGTATTTTCTACATTGTACATAAATATGGTAGAATCAGGTGAAGCAAGCGGTAATTTGGATGTTGTGTTGCAAAGACTTGTAATTACTATGGAAAAGGATTTAGCTTTAAAACGTAAACTAAAAGGTGCTTTGATTTATCCGACAATGGTAAGTATAGTAGCTGTAGCAGTTATTGCTTTGATATTGACATTCGTAATACCGACATTTAGCAAAATGTATGCTGACAGTGGCATGCAGTTGCCTTTTTTGACTCGCATGGTAATAAGTGTAAGTAATTTTTTAAGAAATTATATAATAATTATTTTGCTTATACTTGTTGTTCTTAGTGGTGCTTTTGTTTTTGCAAAAAAGAAAAGCGTAAAATTTAGAACATACATAGATTCTATTATGCTCAAACTGCCTCTGATGGGTGTACTGATATTAAAAACATCAATTGCAAGATTTTCATCGATTCTATCTATGCTTACATCGGGTGGCGTTAGTATACTTGAGGCTATAGACATTGGTGCAAAAACTTCTGGTAATCTTGTTATAGAAAACGCCTTAGATAAGATAAGAGAATCTGTAAAAGAGGGGTCTAGTATTTCTGAGCCTATACAAAAAGCAGGAATTTTCCCTGAAATGGTGTCTCAAATGGTTTCTGTTGGCGAGGAAACTGGTAAATTGGAAGATATGCTCATAAAGGTATCACAATACTATGAAGAAGAAGTGGATAATAGCGTTAAAAACTTAACTACGATGCTTGAGCCTATAATAATAGTATTTTTGGGTATTATAGTAGGTACGCTTGTTATAGCTATGTATTTGCCAATATTCAAAATGGGACAAACTATTAAAGGCGGCTAAGCACAGCGATTTATAGTTTCCAAAAAAGCGCGAAGTGCATATGTGGCGCATCTTTGTTTTTCGCTAGGTACGCCATCTAAATAAGAAGAAATTTCATCAATGTTTGCTGATTTTGCAACATTAAGTGGTTTTTTATTGTAAAGGTCAAAAATAGCGCAGCAAACAGCTATAATTACACTGCACCCACCTACTTTATATGAAATATTTACTAAATTATCCTCAACTTTCGCAAAAAAAACTACATTTATACCATCTTCTTGTGATGTAATTTCAAAACTGCACTGGTAATCTTCCAAATCACCAAAACCTCTTGGTTCTAAAAAACAATCCATTAATTTTTCTGAGTAAATTTCCATTTTAACCTCTAAGTAGTCTAAGTTTTTTAACTAAGCTTATAATGATATCTAAAGCGTATTCAATCTCTTCTTGAGTATTTTCTATACCAAAAGAAAATCGCACACTGGAACTAGCTTCCTCTGGTGTTAAACCAAGCGCAATCAACACATGTGATGGGACAGTATCTGTGGCTGCACAAGCAGAACCACCTGCAGCAATAATGCCGTATCTATTCATACCCAAAAGTAATGCATCATTATTTATACCATCTAATCTAATATTTAAATTTTGTGGCAATCTATTATGCATGCTTCCATTAACATTTATTCCATCAATATTTTGTAGAAGTGTATTCAAAAAATAATCTCTTAAATTAATTAATTTTTCTTTTTGAAATCCCAAATTATTTTGCGCAATTTCGCATGCTTTACCAAGTCCAACAATACCTGGCATATTATGCGTAGCTGCCCTAAGCCCCCATTCTTGAGCGCCTCCATCAATCAAAGGATAAACGCTATCTTTGTCTTTTATATACAAAAAACCAACGCCTTTTGGACCATTAAATTTATGGGCAGAAATACTCAAAAAGTCACACTCAATCTTTTCTACATCTACATCAATGTGAGCACATGATTGAACAGCATCTGTGTGAAAAAAAATACCGTTTTTGTGCGCAAGTCTTGAAATTTCTTCAATTGGCTGGATAGTACCAATTTCATTGTTTGCATGCATAATAGATATTAAAATTGTGTCATCTCTAATAGCATCTTCTATCTGGTTTATATCAACAAATCCACTTTTATCTATATCAACAAATGTAAAACTAAATCCGTGCCTTTGTAATGCTTGCACTGTATGTAAAACAGCATGATGCTCAAATTTAGACGTAATAATATGGCCTTTTCCTTTTTTGAATGCTACACCTTTTATAGCCATATTGTCACTTTCGGTTCCAGAACCTGTAAATAAAATATTATCGGGTTTTGCATTAATGAGGCTTGCAGCATGATTTCGGGCTTTTTCAAGTGCCTTAAATGCGTCTAAACCCAAACTTGATTGCATATATGTCATAGGGTTTGCAAAGCTATCTTTAAAGTATGGCATCATTTCATCTAAAACTTCCGTTAGTAAAGGTGTTGTAGCTGCATTATCAAGGTATACTAGTTTTTTCATTTTAACTCCTTAAATAAATTCGTGCTTAAATATCGCTCTGCGTTATCACAAACAACAAAAACTATATTTTTATTCTTAAATTCATCCTTTTTTGCTAGCCGACACGCTACAGCAAAGTTTGCACCACTTGATATGCCAGCCATTATACCTTCTTTTTTAGACAAATATAAAGCATGTTCTATAGCTTCTTCATCTTCGACTTGCTCCACAATATCAATTACGTTTAAATCCAAATTAGCTGGCACAAAACCAGCTCCAATGCCTTGAATTGCATGAGGTTTGGCAACATATGCAATATTATTTATGTAAGAGCTTATAGCTGGGCTATTTTTAGGCTCAACCGCAACAGTTAGAACGTTTTTATTGTGTTTTTTTAAAAATCTTGAAACGCCGCTTATTGTACCGCCTGTGCCAACAGCACTTACAAAAACATCCACATTGCCATCTAATGCATTGTAAATTTCTGGTCCTGTTGTTTGCTCGTGGGCTTTTGGGTTTGAGGGGTTATTAAATTGGTCTGGCATAAAGAACTTATCTGATGATGCCAACAACTCTTTTGCTTTTTCAATCGAGCCTTTCATGCCCAAATTTGCACTGGTTAAAATAACGTTAGCACCAAATAGTTTCATTAAAAAGATACGCTCTTTGCTCATAGATTCTGGCATAACAATAGTCGCATCAAAACCCAGTACTTTTCCTAAAAATGATAGTGCAATACCAGTGTTGCCACTTGTGGGTTCAATTATCTCCATCCCTTTCTTTAATTTTCCGCTATCAATGGCGTCTTTAATCATAAAATATGCAGCCCTATCCTTAACAGAAAAAGTTGGGTTTTTTGTCTCTAATTTTGCAAAAAGACTTGCTTTTGTACTAAAGCGAATATTTAGTTTGATAAGTGGCGTAGAACCAATTGTATCAATAATCTTCACTAAATTACTCCCTTATTAATTTTACGCTTATTTTAAACTATGTCAATACTTAAAAGGCACTTTACAAGAAAGTATTTTTTATGTATGATGCTTTAATATGGAACTGTTTGAGATAGTAAGGTTTGACAAAAATGGTTTAGTCCCAGTAATAGCCCAAGACTTTTACAATAAAGACATACTAATGTTTGCTTATGCCAATAAAGAAGCGATTCAAAAAACTATCGAAACGGGTTTTGCTCATTACTATTCACGAAGTAGAAATAAATTATGGAAAAAAGGCGAAGAAAGCGGTAATGTCCAAAAAATAAAACAAATTCTATTTGATTGCGATGAAGATTGCTTACTATATAAAGTTGAACAAGTAGGCTGTGCATGCCATACATTTCACAGAAGCTGCTTTTTTAGGGAATATGTTCGAGGCAAAGTTGTTGAAATAGAGCCAACGCTTGGTGAAAACTTTAAAGAAATAATATATAACGTACAAAACTCTACATTGAGCGATTTATATGAAACAATACTTCAAAGAAAAAAAGACATGCCACAAAACTCTTACACAGCAAAGCTTTTTTCTAGTGGCATAGAAAAAATTTCAAAAAAAATCAGTGAAGAAACGTTGGAATTTCTATTCGCACTCAAAGACAACGATACATCACACATAATATATGAAGCAAGTGATGTAGTGTATCATTTCCTTGTAGGGCTTGCTTACAGACAAATACCGTTAGATGCAATTTTAGAAGAATTAAAACGCAGAAAAAGCATTTCTGGCGAATTTGAAAAACAAACAAGATGAATATTGCGATAATCTTAGACGAAACATGGAATAGCTCATTAACATTTCTTGGGAAAGCATTTTTAGATATACTAAAGGAGGATAACAATACGTATCTTTTGTGTCAAAAAGACAGCTACATTGACAATGTATCGGATGCAAACAAATTCTATATACAAAATTTACGTACATTAAACCCTTTAGCTTTTTTTAAAAACCTAAACAGCATTAGAGAGTATTTAAATAAAATAAAACCACATATAGTTATAACAATTAGAGGAGACGCTACTTTCTACGCATGTTTGTTAAAAAAACATGTGAATTTTAAATTAATTAGAATTATCGGTGAAGCGAAAAGAAATGTTTCAAATAGGCATTGCATCGACTATGCTTTTGTAAGCACAAAAAAATTTGAAAATATATTAAATATGCCACACAGAATTGTAAATGGTGTAGTGGATACAAATAAATTTACTTTCAAGCCTGATTGCGCTTTAAAAATAAGAAAAGAATTTGGTATTGACAACAATACATTTTTATTTGGCTTTATTGGAAGAACATCGCCAGTAAAAGGCATTTTTATGTTGCTTGAAGCTTTTGCAAAGTTGGATAATAAAGCAAAATTATTTTTGCTTACATATGAGACAGAAATAAAAATAAACGATATTATACAAAAAGCTAAGCAGTTAAATATACACAATCGCATCATTATTGAAAATAGGTTTAGAAATGATGTAGAATGTATAATTAGCACTTTCGATGTTGGTATTGTAAGCTCTATCGGCTCAGAAGTAATTGCGCGCACTGCTTTAGAGTATTTGGCATGCTCTAAGGCTTGCATTGCTACTGATGTTGGGTGTTTAGCTGAAGTGGTAGATGATTCGTGTGGGATTTTGTGCAAACCAAATGTAGACTCACTATATAAAGCAATGGTTGCAATACAACAAAAAGACTTAGCATTAATGTCAAAGTCCGCTTTAAATAAATCCAAGATGTTCTCTAATCAACATTTAAAAGATGCAATTTTTGATGCGCTAAAACAAATAAATACCATAAATACAAACTTAGTGGAGGTAAAATAAAATGGATGTATTTGAACAATCAGATAAATACTTAGTAAATACCTATCGCAGGTCAAAGGTGTATTTTGAGTATGGCAAAGGTATGTACCTATACGATGCATTTGGTAACGCTTATCTGGACTTTTTAGCTGGTATTGCAGTAAATATACTAGGACATTCACACGAAGTAGTAACAAATGCTTTGTGTGAACAAGCGAAAAAACTTATACATGTATCAAATCTTTATTACATTAAAGAACAAGCACAATTAGCTCAAATATTAGTCGAACACTCTTGCACAGATAGGGTATTTTTTTGCAATTCAGGCGCAGAAGCAAATGAAGCTGCGATTAAATTAGCTCGTTTATATGGAAAAGAAAGAAAGCGCATACTGACATTTGAACATTCATTTCACGGCAGAACCATTACCACGCTTGCTGCAACAGGCCAAAAAAAGTATCAAGAAGGCTTTGAGCCATTGACAGAAGGCTTTTTATACGCAAAATTCAATGATATAGAGGATTTCTACAATAAAATAACCAAAGATACATGCGCTGTTATGATAGAATTTATACAAGGAGAAGGCGGTATAAATGAAGCAGATAAAACATTTGTGTCTTTAGTGGCTCAGTATTGCAAAAACAACGATATACTTTTAATTGATGATGAAATACAAACAGGTATGGGCAGAACGTCAAAATTTTTTGCCTATGAATTGTACGATTGTGAACCCGATATAATTACAATGGCAAAAGGGTTAGCCGGTGGAATACCTATTGGGGCAATGCTTGCAAAAGAAACAGTTGCAAATGCATTTACACCCGGCTCTCATGGCTCTACTTTTGGCGGTAACCCAATTGTCACAAAGGTTTCAACAGAAGTATTAAATTTTATATTCAATAACAATATGTTGTCTTACGTAAAAGAGATAGGGGAATATTTTATTGAACAATTGTCTGAGTTAAAAAACAGAAAAAAAACTATAAAATCAGTAAAAGGCGTAGGTTTAATTGTGGGTATTTCAATTGATAAACCATGCGAAGAAATTGTTGAAAAGGCTTTAGAAGATAAAATACTTATTGGTAAAGCAGGTAGTGATACGTTAAGGTTCGAACCACCTTTGATTGTAGAAAAAGAACACATAGATAAACTTATCCAATTTTTAGATAAAGTACTATGAAATTTGAAGATGATATACAAAAATTTTCCGATATTATTGCTACGGTTTTTGGCATAGGATATACTGCGTATGCACCGGGTACTATGGGCTCATTCGTGGGTATATTCATTTATATGTTTTTAAAAGAAGCATCATTTAGTATATACATACTAGTTGTATCTTGTTTATTTGCCATTGGCACCATTGCAAGTGAAATTGTAGAAAGTGCCTATAATATAAAAGATCCCTCTTTTATTATAATTGATGAAGTAGTTGGCATGCTTGTTACTTTGGCATTTGTGAATTACACGTTTTGGACAGTGTGGTTAGGCTTTGTATTTTTTAGAATTATTGATATTACAAAAATCCCCCCACTAAATTTTTTAGAACGCATCAGTGGCGGACTTGGTATAATGATAGATGATTTAGTAGGGGGTCTAATGGCTGGTATTTTGCTTTATATAATTTTTAAATGAATTACTCAGTAGTATTTTTGGATATTCCATACTCGCATGAATTTTATCTAGACCAAATCAAAAACGTAGGTGGTGTGTGTTCTACAGCTATATCATGCACAAATGACTTTAAATCAATGAAAACTACTATAGAATTTGCTTTTAATAACAGCAATGGTATGTTTATAATACACGCAAAAAGATTATGGCATAAGCTGCAAAAAATCATGCTTACAAGCTTTGAAAGGCCTAGCTTATTTAAAGATGAAGCGTTTATTATAGCATCGGGCTTTAAAAAATATGCAAATGGCATATTTGCTGATATCGTTTACAACAAACCAATTGTTTTTGTAAATGAAGAATTTGATGAAAACTTTGATTTTTCAACATTTAAAAGTTTATTTGGCATAAACTACCAAATAATTGGTGTATTTGAAGGAAATATCAATACACAAAGCACTATTTTTACCGATGAAGTGTATACTTATATAAAATTGGACAATAATCAAGTGCTACCGTATGATATTGATAAGTCAAAAATTTTTACATACAATGGGCAATCTGTGTTTTCTGCCCTTTTAGATACAATAAAAAAAACTTCTATAAAGCTTGCTATTGTAGATTTATCAAACAATGCTTTCTTTTTATCAAAGATTATCTCACAAGCAAACGCAAAAGACTACGTAACATTATATATTGATACACGCTCAATTCACACTTTGAATTATATTTTTGGCATTGACGAAAAATACATAGAAAAATTTGGCCTTTTTAGCGAAACCTTTGCAAAAGATACATCAAGCTTCTTGCTACAAATAAGCAATGCAGATTGCGCAATTTCAATTATAAACAGTAAAGATTTTCATAAATTTTTATTTTTAGCGTACTATAAGGATAACAGTTTTGAATTTTCAATCAAAGAATTTTCTGGTTCGCTCAATACTATTTATCAAAAAGCAGCTTCATATGCTGCGCTTTTTTTAAGACAATTTATTCTATCGAGAAATTTATGAGGGTATTTATAGCGCTTTCACTCCCGCAATACATTAAACAAACTATTGGCGACTTTTTAGAGCATTTGAAATTAAAAAAATATAATGCAAAGTTTACAAATGTTGAAAATTTACATATTACCGTAAAATTTATAGGTGAATTTGATGCACATAATATTGATAGTTTATCTGAGCATTTAAACCACATAGCTATGCAACACAAACCATTTGAAGTTAATCTAAATAAATGCGGTATATTTAAAAATTTGGAAAACCCAAGAATACTATGGATAGGCCAAGATGAAAATGTGAGTTTCGAAAGCATCGCTTTAAGCATAGATCAACTATTTGCAAAAGAAATCCATACACTTCATATAACAATAGCAAGAATGAAAAATATTTCGCAACACCAAGCAAAAGAACTTTTAAATCTAACAAACGATTTTCTTAGCCGCAATAATCTTGCTTTTAAAGTTAATGAGTTTTCGCTTTTTGAAAGTATCTTAAAATCACCCTCGCCTATTTATAGGCAAATAAAAAATTTTAGTCTTCAAACATAACTTTATTGACTTTTTAATAAATATATAGTATTAATTATACGGTTGATTAATAAAGAAGGAAAATTATGAGCACAAAAGAAAAAATCCTGGAAAAAGCAAGCGAGTTATTTGCTCAATATGGATACAAAGAAACATCCATTAGAAAAATAGCTAAAGAAGCAAAGGCTAATAGCGCAATGATCAGCTATTATTTTGGTAGCAAAAAGGCATTATATGAAAGCGTACTGTCTCTAAATATGGATGAATTTTTAGAGAATGTCTATAAGATTAAGACTAAAGATGAAAAAGAATTTATAAAAGAATTTATAAAAACTCACATAGATGTTTTAAAAAAAAGAGGCAAATATATTTCATATTTAATGCTAAAAGAAAGTGCAACAAATTTTGAACAAGTTAAAACCCTTAAAACAAAATATTTTGACCCTTTATCACAAGTCTTAATCGAAGTTTTTAAAAAAGGCATAGAAAAAAAAATTTTTAAGCCTTTTGATGAGCAAGTAATACTTCAATTATTAATAGGCATAAATGTAGTACTTGTCTTAAAAAACACTCAAAATAGCACAGAAGAATTAGTAAATGTTGTCTTTGATATTTTTATGCATGGAATATGTACTTAAGGTTCGATAATGCTAGCACAACTTTTTAAATTTTTTCATTTACAATACATTTACATTTTGTTTATAGACAATTTACAATTGAACTCTAGTATCAAAGCCAAGAGTTTAGGTATTGGAGGTAAACTTATGAATTGCATTTATTTTTGTAAAGCTTGTTTCAATATGGATACATTCTGGTATCGATTGGTTAATTTAAAGACACATTCTCAAGGAAGTTCTACATGAAAGGTCTTTTAAAAATTGCACTTAAGCTTCTAGCAAATGATAGGGGAAAATTTTTTACGCTTATTCTTGGCGTTACATTTGCTGTATTTTTAATGAATCAGATGACTTCTATGTTTGCTGGCATCATGAGAAAATCTACATCAAATGTTATAAACATTGGCGCTAAGATGTGGGTTATGGACCCTTCAGTTGAAAACGATAGAAGCTCAATCCCATTGCCAGACTACGTGCTTGATTATGTAAGAAGTATAAAAGGCGTTGCTATGGCTGTGCCCATTTACTTTGGCTCTGGGCTTGTTAAACTCCCCAACGGTACATACCAGGGCGCAAATATTATTGGATTGGATGATACCACATTGTTTGGCAGACCGCCTATAATAAAGGGTGATTTAAACAAAATCTATAATTCCGATGCCTTTATTGGTGTGGTTGATGCAGACTACAAACGTATAGGTTCGCCCGGCATTGGCTCTGTTTTAAGCATAAATGACCACAGAGCAGTGATTGTAGCGCTTGCCAAGCCAGCAAGCGGCGGTCTTTTTGGCACGCCAACGCTTTATACAACCTACACAAGAGCCACACAAGACTTGCCCCAAACAAGGTATTCTATGTCGTATATACTCCTAAACCCAAAAAGCAATGCAGATGTTCCCTATATCCAGGCTCAGGTCAAAAAACTCGGCTACAAAGCCCTAACGCAAAAGCAGTTTGAAAAAACCATAGAAAACTTTTACAAGTATAAAACAGGCATGGGAACAAATATAATGATAATGACACTGATTAGTTTTATAGTAGGACTATCCATAGCAGGCCAGACATTCTATGCTTTTGTACTTGAAAATTTAGAAAAATTCGGTGCTCTAAAAGCAATAGGCGCAAAAAAGTACGAACTTATGGCAATGATACTGTTTCAAGCTTCTGTTACAAGCTTTATAGGCTACGGCTTTGGTATTATGATTTCCTCTTTAATGATTGCTATCTCTAAAGCAAGAATTCCAAACTACGCAGCGATAGTTACTTATCAAAACATGCTTATTGCATTTTTAATGGTAGTTGTAATCGCAGGTTTTTCAAGCTACATTGGCATACGAAAGGTTTTAAAAATAGAGCCTTTTGATGTGTTTAGGGGATGATTATGAAACCAATATTGGAAGCTAAAAATATAGTAAAATACTTTGGCGAAGCTGAAGCTAAAACATATGCTCTAAAAGGCGTAAATCTTACTGCCTACTATGGAGAAGTGCTCTATATTGTTGGACCATCAGGCTCTGGCAAAACCACGCTTTTGAGTATAATCTCTGGCATTTTGCGCCCAAATGAAGGCACAGTTACTGTAAAAGACAAAAACATATGGCAATTAAAAGATGATGAGCTTGCAGATTTTCGATTAAACAATATAGGTTTTGTGTTTCAAGACTACCATCTATTTCCAAAGCTTACTACAACAGAAAATGTAAGTATACCGCTTTTCTTAAAAAGACAAAATTGGGATGAATCATTAAAAGAAGCAAAATACTATCTTGAAGTAATGGGCCTTGGCTCAAAAGCAGACTTGCCTGTGTATAAACTATCTGGCGGCGAACAGCAGCGTGTTGCTATAGCAAGAGCGGTTGTATCAAAACCAGATATATTAATCTTTGATGAGCCTACTGCATCCTTAGATGGGGAAACAGGCCGTCAAATCATTGCTTTTGTTAAGGAGCATCTGTTGACTCAAGATAGAACGATTATTATAGTAACGCATGACTCAAGAATATTTGAATATGCAAACCGCATACTGCATATGGAAGATGGAAAACTTAAATCCACTACAGATAATGGCAAATCTTTAAATGGTCAAAAAGACAATATTCAATTGGAGGCACAATGAAAACTAAGATAATATTTTTAATAGCAAGCATTGGCATACTTATTGGTCTTGTAAGCGCATATATCTACAACAAGCGCACCAGTGCGCTGCCGCCTGTGCATGTGGAAAAAAACCCTTATGAATCAGGTATTTATGCAACTGGCATCATCGAAAGCTATCAAACAAATGGTGAAAATATAAATATTTTTCCCGACGTATCAGGAAGAGTTGTACACATTTTTGTAAAAGACGGCCAAGCCGTTACAAAAGATACGCCCATTCTAAAAATAGACGATACTCAACAAAAAAATGTAACGCAGCAGGCATACTACCAGATGCAAGCAGCCCTTGCCTATCTAAACGAACTTAAAGCACAGCCTCGAAAAGAAACGCTAGATGTCAGTGAATCTCAATTAGAATACGCTATAGCTCAGCTAAAATCAGCAAAAGACCAATGGCAAAAAATAGAACAATCATACAAGTTAAACCCAAAATCTGTAAGCAAAAATACTTACGATACAACAAAAGATGCATACGAAACAGCACAAGCCAATTACAAAGTAGCCCTAAGTCAATACAACTTAACAAAAGCTGGTGCATGGGTATACGATATACAAAACGCTCAAGCTCAATATGAAGCAGCTAAAAAATCCTACCTTGCAAATAAATCTCTCCTTGATAAATATACAATAAAAGCACCCGTAAATGGTGTCGTACTTAAAATTGCAACAGCCGTTGGAAGCTATGTGTCACCTTCTGGCACATACGGCACATACACTCAAGGCTATGGACCTGTAGTTGTAATAGGTAATATAGAAAAGGAAATGGAAGTAAGATGCTATGTTGATGAAATACTTGTGCCAAGACTGCCAAAACCTCAAGATATAAAAGCTATTGCCTTTGTAAGAGGCACGGACAAACAAATACCCCTTCAATTTGTAAGTCTTCAGCCATACACTACACCAAAGATTGAGCTTTCAAACCAAAGAACAGAACAAGTAGATGTAAGGGTATTGCCAATTGTATTCAAATTTAGCGTGCCAAAAGATCTGACAATTTACCCTGGTATGCTTGTTGATGTATATATAGGAGACAAGAAATGAGATACAAAGCATTTGCGGCTTTAAGCTTAGCTGTATTTTTATCATCGTGCGCGCTATACAGCGCACCTAAAAATGTCAATGTGCAAATACCATCGCAGTTTCAATACAAAATAGATTCAACCAACTCTGCACTTAGTCAAAACTGGTGGGAAAACTTCAATGACAAAACACTAAACAACACAATTAAAACAGCCCTTGAAAACAACCTTAACTACAAAATAGCCCTTAAAAACATTCAGATTGCCCAAACCTATGTAGGCCAAAACCAATCAAGCTTGTTACCAACAATAAATGCTACATACTCATCAACACGCAATCAGCCATCTCAAAATCAAAATCTATCGCCGCTTAGTTCCAACAAAATATACAATCTCCATCAGGCAGGGTTGAGCGCTTCTTACGAACTGGATGTTTGGCACCAAATACAAAACAGCGTCAATCAAGCCAAAGCAAATGTAAATCTCTCTAAAGCCGATGCAAATGTAGTAAAACTAACGCTGTTGAGTAATGTTGCACAAACATACTTTCAGCTTTCTGCACTAAATCTCTCCATAGAAAATTTTTCACAGCAACTTGAAGCAGCAAAAGAAATACTAAAGCTCAATGAAGATAAATATAGTAGCGGGCTTATAGATATAGAGCCCGTAGAAGATGCTAAAACACAAGTTGAAAATATAAAAACGCTCCTTGCTAACCTTATAAAGCAAAAAGAACTCACTCAAAATACGCTTGCATATTATCTGGGCAAATATCCAGAAAACTTTTCAATAAATCCAGCCACCAATGATTTTGATGCAATAGACTACGCAAAGCTAGTACCTCCTCAAGTACCTTCAAGTATTTTAACCCAAAGACCAGACGTAAAAGAAGCCATGTACAATGTGCTTTCTTATGCCTATGCACAAAAACAAGCGCTTGCCAACTTCTTCCCTGTATTTAATCTAACCGCCAATTATGGCTATGCATCGACAAATCTTTCAAACTTTATAGAAAATGCAAGTAACGTCTGGAGCTTTGGGTTAAATATACTCGCACCCCTATTTAACTATAAAAAAAATACAAGCATATACGAAAGATCAAAACTCCAATATGAACAAGCTGTGCTAAACTACAGAAACACAGTTATTAATGCTTTTCAAGAAACAGACAATGCCCTTGCCACAACCTAATAAACCAAAACCTGCTTGTTAGAGAAGATATAATAAGTATATATAACGCTCTAGGAATGGGACTTAATTAGCCAAAAACCCCCTATTAAAAAATGGGCAGCTAGTCTCAAGCTGCCCAAAATATTAGTCTTAATAGATCTTGACTTTTTTTAAAAACCAGCTACAATAGCAAATGTTGTCGCGGGGTAGAGCAGTCTGGTAGCTCGTCGGGCTCATAACCCGGAGGTCGGAGGTTCAAATCCTCCCCCCGCTACCAATATCAATCTCCAAAATAATCTATTAAAAACTTATTTTAGCTAGGAAAAATTTTTTATTTGCCTATCAAACTGAAATTGACAATTAAAAAAATTTATTATAGTATCAAACCTTAGTTAATTTTTTGCGGAGGTATTATGGATTTATTTAGAAAAAAGACAGTTGAAATGATTGAAGATGACACAAGAGATGGTCAACCGCATTCTTTAAAAAAAGCCCTTACATGGTTTGATTTGATGTTGCTTGGAATTGGCGGGATAATAGGAACTGGCATATTTGTAATTACTGGTGTAGCTGCTGCAAAGTATGCAGGGCCTGCTCTTATTATATCATTTGTAATTGCAGGTCTTGCAAGCGCATTTACGGCTTTATCGTATGCAGAATTTGCATCAAATTTTCCAATTTCTGGCTCAACATACAGCTATAGCTACTTAGCATTAGGTGAGATTGTGGCATGGGTTATTGGATGGGATTTAATATTAGAGTATGCATTTGCTTTGCCTGCTATTGCACTTGGTTGGTCTGGCTATTTTACGGCTTTATTGCATTCTTTTGGCATTAACATACCACACCAAATTGCAAATTCATCATTTGCAGCAGCTGGTGGTATTGTCAACATACCAGCTATGGGAATAATTCTCATTCTCACATGGCTTGTGTATTTAGGTATTAGGGAAAGCGCAACATTCAATAACATTGCTGTAATATTTAAAGTATCTGTGATATTGTTTTTTATTGCCGTTGCTGTCTGGCACATTAAACCTGTAAATTGGCACCCTTTTATGCCATATGGTTGGCATGGCGTAATGGCTGGTGCAGCTATAATATTTTTTGCCTACATTGGGTTTGATGCGGTTTCTACTGCTGCTGAAGAAGCTAAAAATCCAGCACGTGACATGCCGATTGGCATTATTGGCTCACTTGCTGTAAGTTCAGTGCTTTATATAGCAGTGGTTGTTATTTTGACGGGTATTATACCCTATAAACTATTAAACGACCCAGCGCCGGTTGCAAAAGGTCTAGAATATATTGGAATGAGTTTTGGCTCAGGCCTTGTATCAATTGGTGCTTTAGTTGGAATTACAACAGTACTGCTTGTTATGCTCTACGGTCAGGTTAGAATTTTTTTTGCTATGTCAAGGGACGGTTTGCTGCCCCCATTTTTTTCAAAATTGCACCCAAAACATAAAACGCCATATATAAGCACGTGGTTTGTAGGCATTATTACATCCATTTTAGCAGGTTTTTTGCCTATTGATGTCTTAGCTGAACTAGTCAATATTGGCACTTTATTTGCTTTTTTGCTTGTATCTTTCTCTGTAATAGTGTTGCGCTATACAAGAGCAGATTTAGATAGAAAATTTAAGTGTCCGTGGGTGCCTTTTGTTCCTATTATGGCAATTTTGTTTAGCGGCTACTTAATGGTATCACTACCCATTGAAACATGGATTAGGTTTTTTGTGTGGTTTGTTATTGGCTTTATTATTTACTTTACATATTCAAGATACAATAGCAGACTCAACAAAGCTCAGTAATGCTATACTTATTTCTGCCAGTATTTTTTGATTTGTATAACATTTCATCTGCTGCTTTTAAGAAGTCTTCTTGTGAAGCACTGCAGCCTGCTATGGCATAAGCAATACCTATGCTTATGCCTACATTAATTATTTTGCCTTGTATGGTAAATGGTTCATTTATCGATTTTAATATTCTTTTTGCCAATTGTTCCAAATCTTCAACGCTATCAAAACTATCTGTCAAAATCAAAAACTCATCTCCGCCAAAGCGGCATAGCGTATCTTCTGTTCTTACAATAGATTTTAATCTCAAACTTACGCTTTTTAATAACTTATCACCCATATCATGGCCAAATGTATCGTTTACAAACTTAAATCCATCTAAATCCATAGAAAACAGCGCTATATTGGCTTTTGACCTGGATGTTTTTGCAAGAGCCTGAGTGAAGCGCTCAGTAAAAAAGCTTCTGTTTGCAAGGCCTGTTAGCTGGTCGTGATAGGCAAGGTATTGAGCTTTGTTTTTGCTAGATGCTTGAAGGGCTTCAAGTCTACTAAGCTTAAGTTTGTTTTCTATGTTGTTAACAATATGCACAATAATCTCTAATGTTGCATCGCTTTGCAACATTAATGGACTTTTGCTTGCGATTATTAAACTCCCTATAGTGTTGCTATCATAATTAATTGGAAACACACCTATGTATCTTAAACTACAAAATTTATACAATTTTGATAAGCTAGCAACTTTAGCTACATCAACATACAATGCTTGAGTTGTATTTCTTGCAAGATTAGAAAAATCTTCACCGCAAAAGGCATTTTTATTAAAACATTGCAAACATTCTTCTTTTGCTTTGTATGATTTTAATTTTATCTCATTCTTTTCTTTAAAGTAAAATATACACAGCTCTATATACTCATTTTCTATAAATTTTTGAGAAATCTTATCAAGGAGCGCTCTAAAAGAGATTTTGTCAATTAAAATAGCATTAATGTCGTTTGATGTTTTAACAAATAAAGCGTTTAAGTGTCTTATTTTTTCAAAATACTTTAATCTATAGAAAAACCATACATATATTGCGCTTAAAGTTAGAAAAATAAAAAACATGATATACAAAAATGGCAACGCAGTCTTTAAATAATGTTTATACACTTCTTGTTTTGAAACACTAACAAACAAAATCCTACCCGTATATGGTATTTTCGCATATGAGACTAACTCGTTGTTTGTTGTAAACTCACACTTTTGTTTTGTTGCATGCTTTAAGTAAGCTTTGAAATTATCTATAGCAACATCTTTTAGACTGTCTTGGAGTTGGCCATTTTTATTTAGAATCACGATATTTAGAGATTTGTAGTCAATGTTAATTAAATGCTTTACAAGAGTCAAAATAGGCACCCTTGCTACAACAATATAGCCTTGACTAAAAGGTACACAGTCTGCTACAGCAAGCGTTTTGTTTAAGTAAAAAGCAGTGCTGATGGTTGGTTTGTGCGGGCTACATACGCTGTGTCTAATAAGTGCATATGTGGCATTTTTTGGATAAGCATCAATTATTTGATTATCGTGGCTTATTATTAAAACTGCATATATATCGGGATTAATATCTACATAATCTTTGACAATGCTATGCAATTTTGTTGAATAAAAATTTGATTCAAGTGAATCTTTAAATGAGTTTTCGCTTGCGTGCAATAGTCTTACATACGTTTGTATCTCAAAGGCGCTTTGCTGAGCAATTGTACTAATGGTTGATTTAGTATTTTGTATAAAGCTATTGTAGGCTCTAATGAATACAACAATAGCTACAGTGATTGAAAAAATACTTACAATAGTCCAAAACAAAACTAAATATTTTGACAGATGTGTCTTAAAGATTTTTTTCATCAATCTACTTTAAGTCTTTTGCGCAGATAATTTTATCCTAGCACCAAGTATCTGACCCAACACAGATGCAAATAAAAATAATGGTATAAAATAATAACTAATGCCAAGCAAGATGCGCGGCAGCGCAATAAATGGGATAGGCAAATGAATATATGCAAACCAGCGCCAAGAAAACTTTTTTACTTTTGATCTTAATCGCCCAAAAGGAAGATTAATTAAAAAAGCAAAAATTGCAAGCAATATAAACATAGTAGTTATTTTAATTATTTTTATCAAAAAATCAAATTTTTCTTTAAATTATGATTTGCAAAAAAATTTTTTTTGAATATAATTTTGTTATCTTTGTAAAGTGGAGGAAAAGTATGAAAAAAATCTTTTTATCTGTATTAGGTATCATGTTAATGTATGTTTGTGCAAAAGCCGCGACTGATTATACAGCCATTGCAAAAAAACTCGTGCCACCTAATGTAAACATTGAACTCAAACACACAAGCGATTTTCAAATTTCAGGCTTTCAAACATTCATCGCAACGCTAAAGCCACAAAATTCATCTGTAAGCGTTTATAAGTATCTATGGATATCAGATGATGGCAAATATGTAATCCCAAACCTATTGTCTTATGCAAACAACACTATCTCGCAGATTGAACCTAAAGTTAAAGAAAGCTACAACGCAGTAAATATTGATTGGTTCAATAGAGTGTTATCAACATTAAGCCCAAACCTAAAAAAGAGTTTTGGAAACGGCAAAGTTGAGGTGTATATTTTATCTGACCCATATTGCCCTTTTTGCAAAGAACAGCTTGCTCAAGCAATTGAATTGGCAAAACAAAACAAAATTAAGCTTTATGTCATACCATTTGATGTGCATGGTGAAAAATCTACACAAGCCTCAATATTATTTTGGGATATCGAATCAAAAACAAACCTACAAAATGCTTTGACAAAAGTAGAAGCAGCGCCTTTTGAAGCTGTTGACAAGATTGTTGCGCAAAATCAAAACTTAATTAACAAACTGACTCCACAATACAAACCAAAATTAGAGTATTTAAAAGGTGAATTTTTCAAACAAAAATTAAACGGCACGCCTTCAATAATCGTAAGGAAAACAAATACAACAGGTATTGTAATTGTTGGTTTAACAAACTTATCAAACTTTGTAAAATAAATGAAAAAGAAGCTATTTATAGCCTCAATCGCTATAGTAGCGTTTTTGTTAACTATCTTGGCAGGCTACTTTAGCCTGCCGTTTTTCCTAAAAAGTCAGTATTTTTTGCATCTTGTAGAAAAAAAGACTCATATCAAAATAAATAAAATCAATGGTTATGAAATATCGCAAAATCTAACTTCAATAAAAGTATATATTTCTGCTTTATCAATAAGCTCAAATAGGTTCAATGCAGATGCTAAAGATATTAAATACAAACTGGTTTTGAGTGAATTAATCTCAAAAAAACCTTCTTTTGGTCGTCTAAATATACAAAATCTCAATATTTGCATGTATCCGCCACAAAAAAAAGCACCTAAAACCCAAACTATTATAAAGCCCATTCCCATCTCTATTGATATTGCCCACTTAAATGCGCTATATAACAATTACAGTGTAAGTGGTACACTTAATTTAGTGTTAAGTTCCGACAAAAAACATAATGCCTTTTCATTTATAGGCGCTGTCAATAAAAACCCTATTGAGTTAAGTGGCAATATAAACCCAGAAAACCTTAACATTAATCTAAATATAAAAAAATTTTCATCTAAAGGTTTACCTTCGTACCTACAGCCTATAAACAATTCAAACTTGACGCTTAGTTTAAAACTGAAAAACAACTTAGAACCACAATCTGGACAAATAGAAGTAAGCGCAATAAACTACAAAGGCTTTTTATTTGAAAAACCATCCGCTCATTTAAAAAACAATATGCTTTATCTAAATGTAGCGCATATCATTTACAAAAATAATGAAATTGTTTGCAAAAACTCAACATTAAAACTAAATATAACAAACTTTGATGGCACAGCAAACTGCAATGAAGTAAGTATTGCAAATCTCAAAATAACAAACCCTATAATTAACTTTAAGTACAATAAAAATAATCAACACTATATTGTCAAAGCAAAGGCAGGTAGTTTTTTATTCAATGCAGATGGTAAACTAGACACAAAAAATTTTCAAAATACTTCCATTAATGGATTCTTGCAAACGCCATTTATAGACTACACTGCACTAAAACCACTATTTAGCAAAGACATTCAAGAATATATTATATCTGGAAAATTGAAAGCAAACAAAGTAACATTCAGCGGCTTTGTTAAGGATAAAGAAAACATCATTAAAACTGGAAATCTAATAGCTTACGATACTAAATTTATAGTAGAAAAAGGTACATATCCTCTTGAAGTAACACAAGCAAATATTGATATAACACCAAAAAATGTCATTATTGAAGGCACTGGGTTTAGCGATAAAATTAATTTAGTAAATTCAAAGCTTGTTATTGCTAGAAAAAAAGGCTACCCAGCAAATATGCATTTAGTTTTAAAAGGTGAGTTTACAAAAAACACCGAAGACTTTTTGCACATTGCATTGCTAAGCCCATCGGACTTAAAATACATTGATTATGCTACAAATATTAGAGGTAAATTAAACTGTATAGTTGATATTAAAAATTACTACTGGCATAGTTTGCCCCATTTTGATTTCAATGTAAATATTGATTCAAATTTAAACTTTATTGATAAAAGAATATCAAAAACGCCCATTAATTTAATTGGCAAATTTGACATTCAAAGAAAAAATCAAGTGTTAAAGGTAAGCGCCAATAATTTAACTGTTAAAACAGATGGTTCTTTCATTAATGTAAGTGGCTATATTGAGCACCTACATGGCATAGAGTACAACGCTTTATTTAGTGGAAAATTGCAGCCAAACGATATAGAAAATATCTCTTATCTTAAGATTAACAAAAAGTATTTGCCTACAACAAGCGTTACAATAAAACCCTCATCTATCTGGGGCAATAGTGAGCAAATCAACTTCAACTCACATATTGAAGGAAAAAAACTATTCAAAGAAAGTGGATTTGGCGTAGATAACATTTCAGCAAAAGGCTATTACAAAAAGGGTTTGTTGAGCTTTAACCCCATAAAGTTAGATGGTAATCTGCAAATTATTGGTCTATACAATACAAAAGCAAAAGCTTTTAATGGTAGTATTGCATTCAATAATTTTTTGATTTCACGTATTAAAAACCTACTAAATCTGCCTGTAAGTGAAGCTACGCTCAATGGTAATGTAAAATTAGGTTTAGAAAACAAAAAAATTCAATACATCTTTTGCGACAATTTAGCAGTAAGCAATTTAATCTATAATAATGATTTTGTCGTGAAATCTGTACACATTCAATTTGACAAAAACTACGCTAAACTAACAGACGGATATGCACTTGTGTTGGACAACCCTGTAAGCTTTAATGGCAGCGTAAATATTGAGCCATTAATTATAAATTTGGATGCATCAAGCAAAAAATTTATCGTCAAAAAAACGCCCAGTAAAACAAAAAGCTATATTGGTGATTTTCAATTTAAAATTCCAAATGCTTCAATATTTGCTCGCGCCCACATAGATGAGCTTGTAATAGAAGACACAAGACCATTTGTTTTTAACAATGTAAATACACAATTAGAGCTTGCAAAAAAACGCATGCTTATTGTACAAGCGCCACAAACAACGATAAATATATCAATGGACAAAAACACAATCAACATTAATGCCAAAGATTCATATATCTTTTCTCACTATATTCAAAGCAAAACAAAAAAACCTACAATTACCACGCTTAATGCTACACTTCAATCACCATCTGAAAATACAATAGACATAAAACGTTTAACAGGTAACGTAAAATTTGTATCAGAAAATGGCAATATTAAAGACTTTCCAGATATTTACAAAATATTGTCTCTTGCTGATATACTTGGTTTAATTACAGGACAAATTAACTTGAAAGAAGGCTTTTATTTTGACAAGATGGTAGGCATTTTTAAACTTGAAAATGGTGTTCTAACAACTGCTAAACCTCTAACGGTAAAAGGCACTTCTAACAATTTATTTATCAATGGTAATGTGAATTTAACCAACTACCATACAAATGCCCTATTTATGATAACTACATTTACTTTTATTAATAGACTTATTTCTTATATACCAATTATAGGCCATATTTTAGGCGGTAAAGAAAAAAGCTTTACTGGTTTGAGTTTTAGAGTAGATGGCTACCTTGATGGAAAGCTTAATGTCTATCCAGTGCCATTTGAAAGCATTAGTAAAGGATTACTTGATATAATAAAGCGCACAATTACGTTGCCAGCATATTTGCTTGATTTAAATGGCGATAAACACAAGGGAGAAAATAAATGAAAGTTTTAGTTGTAGATGATGATGAACAATTAAGATTGGCACTATCTTCTACACTAAAACACTTATCACATGAGTGCATACTGGCTCAAAATGCAAATGAAGCTCTTAGTCTGCTTAAAAAAGAGCAATTTGATTTAATTTTAAGCGATTTAAAAATGCCCAAAGTAAGCGGCATAGAGCTTTTAAAACGCATAAAAGAAAAAAACATAAGCATACCATTTGTTATAATGACAGCATTTGGCACAATTGAAACAGCTGTTGAAGCAATTAAACTTGGCGCTTTCGATTTTATTGTTAAACCTTTTAACAAAGATACAATTGAAAAAATCATCTCTTTATCTTCTAACTACAATGCTTTTCAAACCATACAAGAAACTATTGAAGATAGTGAGTTTGTGTTTAAAAGCCAAAAGATGCAAGAAACCCTTGAGTTAGTAAAAAAAGTAGCAAAAACCGATGCTACAGTATTGCTTAGTGGAGAAACAGGCACAGGAAAAGAAGTCATTGCAAAACTCATTAATAAGTTTTCAAACCGCAACAAAGAAAAATTTGTGAGCATTAATTGTGCAAGCATACCATCTACACTTTTAGAATCAGAGCTATTTGGTTATGAAAAAGGCGCTTTCAGCGGTGCTATAAAATCGTATAAAGGCAAATTTGAACAAGCAAACAAAGGCACTTTGCTATTAGATGAGATTAGCGAAATGCCACTTGAGCTCCAAGCAAAGCTACTAAGGGTTTTACAAGAAAAAGTAGTTGACAGGTTAGGTTCAACGCAAAGTATTGAAATTGATACGCGTATAATATGTACAACAAACAGAGATTTAAAAGAGCAAGCAAAAAAAGGTCTTTTTAGGGAAGATTTATTTTACAGAATAAGTGTATTTCCCATTTTTTTAAGTCCACTAAGAGACAGAAAAGAAGATATCCCATATTTAGCGGATTTCTTTCTCAAAAAATATTCTAAAAAATTCCAAAAAAGCATAAAAGGCATTTCAAAAGAAGCATTAGAAATACTTTTAGGTTATTCCTGGCCAGGCAATGTTAGAGAACTAGAAAATACCATTGAACGCGCAATTATTTTATCAAGACAAGACTTTATTATTAAAGATGATATATTCCTTCATGGTATTTGAGAACAATTTTTGCTAATAATTTATCAAGGATGCTTTTGGAGGTTGCTTATGTTTTTTAATGACCAAACAATAAACTACATACAGCTTGGCATGGATGTAGCATCAATTAGACAAAATGTAATAGCAAGCAATATTGCAAATATTGACACACCTAATTACAAAGAAAAAATCGTTAAATTTAGTGATTTTTTAAACGAAAATGAATTACCATTATACATTACGCATGCAAATGATATAAACCCGCAAGAAAATCTTGAAAATAAAATTGTCGTAGAAAAATCAAATTTATATAATGAAAGAAACGATAAAAACAATGTTAACCTTACTCAACAAGAAGCGGCTTTAGCTAAAAATCAAATACTATACAACGCTTTAAGTGCCTTTGCAAAATATAAATTTAGTGAATACAAAAATATCATTTCATCATCACAAGGAGCATAAAAGATGAGTTTTTTTGGTAGTTTGGCTGTTGCATCAAGTGGTATGGAAGCTCAAAGATTAAGATTAGACCTTATTTCGAGCAACATTGCAAATGCAAATACTATAACTACACCAGAAGGCGGACCATATAAGAGAAAAGATGTGGTTTTTGAAAGCGAAAAATTTTCAAAATATTTAGAAGGCGTAAAAGTAGCGGATGTTGTTCGCGACGATACGCCACCAAAATTGGTTTATGATCCATCAAACCCTTTAGCAAACTCTAAAGGCTACGTTGCATATCCAAATATTAACCCAATTGTTGAGATGGTAAATCTACTAGATGCAACAAATTCTTATCAGGCAAATATTTCAGCATTTAATGCTGGAAAACAAATGGCACAAAGTATAATTAGTGTATTAAGTGTTTGATTTTTTGAAAAAATGTTATATTATTTGTTGTTTAGAATTTATTATATGGACATTAAAAAATTTCTTGAAGAAATAAAGAATTTCTATAATAAGATGTCAAAAAAACAAAGGATGGTTTTGTTTTCATCGTTTGTTGGTTTAATTGGCGTTTTAATGTTGATTTTTTTGATTGGTTCTCGCATAAATTATGCCGTGTTGTTTTCTAATTTAAGCGACAAAGATGCTTCAAGTATAACAAACTATTTGGATCAGCAAAAAATACCATACAAAATTGTTGGCGGCAATACAATTGAAGTACCAAGAGATTCCGTATATAAATTAAGATTAGATTTAGCATCAAAAGGTTTGCCAAGCGGAGGAGTTGTAGGTTTTGAGATATTTGACAAACAAAATTTGAGCATGACAAACTTTCTAGAAAATGTAGACTATACAAGAGCACTTGAGGGTGAATTAACACGCACAATTGAAAATATCTCAAGCGTGGATTCTGCTCGTGTAAATCTTGCCATACCAAAACCTTCTGTTTTTGTTGATAAAGAACAGCCTCCTACGGCTTCTATAGTATTAAAGCTAAATTCGCCAATTAGTAATGCTCAAGTATATGCAATACAAAAATTGGTTGCAGCAAGTGTACCAAATTTATCACCAGACAATGTAACGATAGTTGACTCAAATGGTAATCTAATTTCTAAAAAAGAGAACTCAGAAGATACAATTGCAAGTAGTGAACTCCAATACAAACAGTTAATTGAAAAAGAATACGCACGAAAGATTAAAGAATTACTTTTGCCAATTGTAGGAGAAAATCAAGTTGTAACGACTGTCAATGTGGATTTGGATTTAAGCAAAGTTACGCAAAAGAGCATTAAATATGACCCAAATAGTGTTGTAAGAAGCGAACAATCAGAAGAAGAAAAAAATTGGGCACAATCTAGCGGTGGAATACCAGGTGTTATATCAAATGTTGGAGCAAACGCTCCATCTACAACCACACAAACCACTACTGCACCATCTTCAACCACGCCACAAACTACTACAAATCAACAAGGTCCTCTAACAAGCGAAAAAACAAAAAACACAACTAATTATGAAATTAGCCAAACTGAAACAAATACAATTGAGCCACTTGTTAAAATAAAACGCGTTAGTGCTGCCGTTATCGTCGATGGGAACTATAAATACGATAAAAAAACAAAAAAAGATAATTATGTGCCACTATCGCCTGCTCAGATGTCAGATATCAAAAAAACTGTAGAACAAGCCATCGGTTTTGATCCAAAACGTGGCGATACAATAAGCGTTGTCAATATGCAATTTGAAAGCACAAAACCAAAACAGGTGAATGTGATGTCAAGTCTAAGTCAATATTATCCGTTATTAAAATATCTACTAAGCATAATTTTATTGCTTCTATTTTACGCATTGTTTTTAAGAAAATTTATCAGAAATATATCATCTTATAAAAAAGGTAGCATTGCCTACGAGCAATCTCAAGCTGCTAAAGCTTATGCACAAGGTGGGGTAGAATCAAAAATAGAAGGCAAAAGTATTAGGGATTTAGAAGATGAAATATCAAAAGAACTTGATAGTGAAAATTTATTAGATGAACAAACCCTAAAAGATAAAGTTATAGAAAAGAAACTTAAAGAAGAAGTAGAAAAAAATCCAGAAGAAGCTTCAGCAATTTTAAAAGCTTATATTTCTTCAAAGTGAGGTCATCCAAATGTGCGCACAATCATCCTCAGCCATTAACTCAATTAATGATTTAACGCCTTATCAAAAAGCTGCCATTTTGTCTGTAGCACTAGGAGAAGAGTTGTCTTCAAAACTATTTAAAAATTTAAGTAAAAATGAAATAGAAGCCATTAGTCGTGAAATAGCACTCATGAAAAAAATAAACCCAGAAATATCAAAAGCAGTCGTGAGAGAATTTTATCAAATGTTAAAAGCAAAAGAATACGCAGCAACAGGTGGCATAGAGTATGCCAAAGATTTGTTAATAAAAACACTAGGACCAGAAGAAGCAAGAAGAATCATTGATAAATTGGTAAAATTGTTGGAGTCTAATGTAGGCTTTGGTTACCTAGAAAATATTGATTCAAAACAATTAGTAAAATTTATACAAAACGAGCACCCACAAATTATAGCTGTAATACTTTCTCACCTTGACCAATCTAAGTCAGCCGAAGTTTTATCTTTGTTGCCAAAAGAAAATCAGATTGATATTGTGTTTAGAATGGCTTCTCTTGAAAATATATCACCTAGCGTTGTAAAGCGCGTTTCTGAAATGTTGGAAACTAAAATGGAAGACTTAAGTGGCAGCAATGTAGAAATTGGCGGTATAAGAACTGTATCTGAAATTATAAATCGAATGGGCAGAGCAGAATCAAAATCTTTAGTAGATCAAATTGCCGAAAAAAACCCCGATCTTGCCAGCAAAATACGCGATATGATGTTTGTATTTGAAGATATTATAAAGCTATCCAATTCCGATATACAAGAAATCCTAAAACATATTGACAAAAAAGACCTAACAATTGCTCTAAAAAGTGCGCCAGAAGAGCTAAGCAAAAAATTCTTCTCGAATATGTCAAATAGAGCAGCCGAAACATTGAAAGAAGAAATGGATTTTTTGGGTCCTGTAAAAGTAAAAGATGTTGAACGTGCACAAAAAGCTATTGTCGATGTTGTAAGGCGTCTTGATGAAGAAGGAGTAATTTCAATAAGTGGTGGTGGTGAGGAAGTAGTTGAATGAAAAAAGTTACTATAGAAGAATTTGTGTTAGAAGAATTTGATCAACCCAAAAAAGAAATTGATAATGAACAAACAAAACAAAAAGAACTAAAAAACGAACCTTCAAGCCAAACAACACCAGATATTGATAAAATTTATCAAAAAGCTTTTAGTGAAGGATATGAAAAATCTAAAACTGAAATAACAAATACTTTTGAACAACAAATTACCAATTTAAAAAACGAATACGAATTAAAGTTATCAAGTATAAATGCAGTACTACAAAAGTCAATTCAAGCGTTTGATAACAAATTAAATGAATTAAAAAATACTATTGGTCAAATTGAAAAAGATATTGTCAATATTTCAATTGATATTGCACAAAAAATAATTGAAAAAGAAATACAGAATCCCGATACAATAAAAAACTTAATAAAAAAATCATTATCATTTGCAAAATCTGAAAAACTTAAAATAAAATTAAATTTAGATCAGGCAAAACAGATAGAAAATGAATTTGAAAATATTCAAATCATAGGTGATCCCACTTTAGCAATGGGAAGCATAATAATTGAAGAAAATTCAAATATTATAGATGCGAGTATTAATACAAAATTAGAAGAATTAAAACGCAGTTTGATAAATGAATCATAACAAAATAAAACAACTATTAGAAAACAATAATTTTATAGTCAATTGCGGCAAAATAAAGGAAGTAATTGGCCTAACAATAGTATCAACTGGCCCAAGTAATATAAAAGTAGGTGATTTGTGCTTTATAGAAAACGATAATGGATTTATTGAGGCAGAAGTAGTTGGTTTTAGAGATAAAAATGTAGTACTTATGCCACTTGGTAATATGGATGGCATAAAGCTTGAAAGTAATGTGCGCTCAACTTCAAAAGGACTAAAAGTTGGTGTTGGTAAAAATATGCTTGGAAGAATTCTCAATGCGCTAGGAAAACCTATTGATTCCAAAGGCCCAATATTGATTGAAAAACACTACCCGCTTTATCCAAAACCAATAGATCCAATGATGCGCGAGATAATCAATGAACCAATTGTAACAAAAATAAAAGCTATTGATGCACTATTAACACTTGGAAAAGGTCAAAGAATAGGAATATTTGCTGGAAGTGGCGTGGGTAAATCGACACTGCTTGGCATGATTGCAAAGAAAGCAAAAGCTGATGTTAATGTAATTGCATTAATTGGTGAGCGCGGCAGAGAAGTAAGGGAATTTATAGAAAAAGATTTGCAAGAAGAAGGTTTAAAAAAAAGCGTGGTTGTGGTTGCTACAAGCGATGAAGCACCACTACTAAGGCGAGAGGGCGCTTTCCTTGCCAGCGCAATTGCTAAATTTTTTAGCGATCAAGGACTTGATGTAATGTTTATGATGGATTCAGTAACAAGGTTTGCAATGGCACAAAGAGAAATCGGTTTAGCCATAGGCGAGCCCCCAACGATGAAAGGCTACACTCCAAGTGTATTTTCGCTTTTGCCAAGACTAATGGAGATACCAGGAAAATTCAAGAAAGGTAGCATAACAGCGATTTATACTGTCTTGGTTGATGGAGATGATTTTAATGAACCAATAGCCGATACTGCACGATCTATTTTGGACGGCCACATTGTGCTGTCAAGAAAAATTGCCGAAAAAAACCACTACCCAGCTATAGATGTTTTAAGAAGCGTATCAAGACTTATGCCATCTATAATAGATGATCAACACAAACAATTAGCAAATAAATTAAGAAAGCATCTATCTGTATATGAACAAGCAGAAGATTTAATAAATATCGGTGCATATTCGGTAGGCTCAAACCCAGATATTGATGCAAGTTTAAGGGTAATAAATAAAATCAATGAATTTTTAATTCAAGGTGTAGATGAATCACACGAATTTTCTCAAATAATCGAAATATTAAAGCAAGTAGTGGAATAAATGTTTATTTTTCAGTTTGAAAAAATAAAAAATCTAAAAGAAAATTTAATGAATATTGAAATACTAAGATTAAACCAAATAAACAACCAAATCAAACAAAACACTCAAAAATTGAGTGATTTAAATGACCAAATAAAAGTACTGCAGAAACGATTTGATAATCAAATTCAAATAAATCTAGATTTTAATATTTTAACATACATCGCTGAATGCATAATGGCTTTAGAATTTGAAATAAAAAATATTCAAAAGATAATAGAAAACCTAAAAGTTGAGAAAATTAAACAAATTGAAATCATCAAAAATTTTCACAAGGAGATTAAAAAATTTGAAAAACTAAAAGAACACTACAAAGAGAGGTATATGTATGAAGAAAAGCTTAAGGAACAAAATTTTATTAATGACATTAACACTATCTTTTATAATCGCAACACCTAAAGCCTTTGCCCAAAACATAAATGATGTTAACCAAAAAATTAATGAGTTAAAAGCTTTGGAAAAAGTAATTGATGAAAAAACAGCTCAACTTAAAACTGAAAGTATAAATATTGCAAATCAAAAAAAACAGTTGGAACAAAGTCAAAATTCGCTCAAAACACAACTCAAGTCATTAAATAACCAAATAGAGCAAGCAAAGAAAGAGTTGGAAAATTTGCAAGCAAATATTGTGAGTCAAAAAATACAAAAATTATCCACTATTTATGCTCAAGCAAAACCAAGTGCAGCAGCCGAAGAATTATCAAACATGGACCCGCAAACAGCAGCGCAAATTTTAACCTACATGCAATCTAGACAAGCAGGCGCAATAATTTCAAAAATGGATCCAAAAACAGCTGCAAACATATTTACTCTGTATCTAAAATCAAAACACCAATAAGATTAATATGTATTTTTCCTAAACTTAAAAATACTTACAAGCCCCACTAAAAGTATCAAAATTAATACAATACTGAATGCATACCACCCAAACTGTTTATAAACAAACCCAGGCGCATATGATCCAATCACGCCTCCGCTGTAATATGAAGCTATGTATATTCCGTTTACAATTCCTTTCTTATCTTTGGCTAGTTGGTTTAAAAAACCGCTCGCAACAGAATGAATCAAAAACATACCACCGCAAAAAATAAACATACCAACAAAAATTACGTAAATATTTGCAATATCCAAAATTATTGTGGCAATAATGTATACTATAAAACCAAACAACATTGTTTTGATTTGATTTCCAAAGATTTTTACAAATTTTGTTGCAAAAAAAGACACAAATATACCCATTAAGTAACCACTGTAGGCAAGTGCAATGGTTATTTGAGAGCTTCCCTTATCTATGCTTTCGATTCTAAATGGCAAAAAATTTGTCATTGCAGCAAATACAAAAAACATACAAAATACAGACAAATAAACAAAAAAATACAAATTGCTTTTTACTACAGACAAATAACCAGCAAGCAAGCTTTCGCTTTTCTTTTCGCTAGAAACATCACTAACAAAATAAAACACCAACAATACGCCTATAACAAAACTTAAAGTAACAAAATAAAAACTAAACCGCCACGATGAAAAATAAGCGATGATGCCTGAAATTAACCTACCCGAAAAACCACCCATAATGGTTGTTGCTATATAATAAGACATATATAGTGATACTTTGTTGCTTTCTGCGCTTAAAGAAATATAAGTCATATTTGAAGTCAATACCGCCGATATTAAAAATCCCTCAAATAGTCTCAAAACAATAACCCAATATATATTTTGTGAGACAGATATGAAAAAATTTATAAAAACAAGAATTAATAAAGACACTAGTATGAGTTTTTTTGGCGCAAAATATGATAAAATATAACCATAGATAATAGGAACGATAGCTAAAGGTATAAGCGCAACACTTATAATTAAAGAGACTGTATTCATACTTTGATTAAAATACCTGCTAATTTCTGGCAGTAGTGGCTGTGGAACATAAATAGCACCAATTGTAACTACTGTTACATACATTAAAACAAAAAAACTTTTTATACTCATAATATCTATAATATGTAAACTCTATCTTAAATCAAGCATATAACCATTATTTAATTATTTCTTAATATTTAATCTCAACATTGACTTTAACAATTAAATTTTATATAATGAATAGGGTATATTAATTAGGAGGATTAATTATGTCACAATCTCAATTAAACTCAGATGAAACGGGTAAATTATTAAATATCTTGCATTCTATTCAAGATAATTTAGGCTATATACCGCAAGAAGCTATCAATGATTTGTGTAAATCTTTTAATTTATCATATGCACAATTGTATGGTTTTATAACTTTTTACAAAGATTTTCGCATACAACCAACAAACGCAAAACACCATATACGCGTTTGTCAAGCAGAAAGTTGTCAAGCAAAAAATGTTAAAACATTAACAGATTATATCAAAAATAAGCTAAATATAAACATAGGTGAGTTTAATCAAGATTTCTTTTTAGATAGTGTTTATTGTTTGGGTAATTGTCCACGTTCTCCATCTATTATGGTTGATGGCGTTGTATATGGCGATATGAATATTGAAAAATTTGATAAGCTATTAAATCAATTAAAGGAATTAGTATGAATATTTACATATCGCTTGACACTACACCTTCATCGGTTGGCTCATTAGAAATTTACAATAAACTTAAAAACATTGAATCAGAGCAATTAAACACTCGCACGTATTCAACAAGAGGTCTGATGTGGCTTGAGCCGCTTTTAGAAATAGAACAAACCAATAAAACAATGGCTTTTGGCAATGTAGAAAAAGATGATATTGATGACATTTTAAAAAACCTGCAAACTAGTAAAAAATATTTAGGAAATGTTGAAGAATTACCATATTTAAAAAATCAGCACAGGGTAATTTTCAAAAACTTGGGCAAAAACAATCCTTTAAGCATTGATGATTATACCAAATTAGGTGGATTTAAGTCTTTAAAATCTGTTTTGAATCTATCACCACAAGAAGTAATAGATAAAATAAAAGCAGCCGATATTCGAGGCAGAGGCGGTGCATATTTTCCAACCTCTATAAAGTGGCAAACTGTTTATAATGAAGCATCTGAAAAAAAGTACGTTATTTGCAATGCAGACGAAGGTGATTCTGGGTCATTTGCAGATAGACTAATTATTGAAAACGATCCATTTAGCCTCATTGAAGGTATGATTATTGCTGGCATTACAGTTGGTTCTCAAAATGGATATATTTATTTAAGATCCGAATATAAAAATGCCAAAAATATCTTGGAAAAAGCAATTGAAATAGCGTATAAAAACAATTATCTAGGTAAAAATGATAGTTATAATTTTGATTTAGAAGTTGTAGTAGGCGCTGGAGCCTATATTTGCGGCGAAGAAACTGCATTAATTGAAAGTTTAGAAAATAAAAAAGCACTTGTTCGCCCTCGCCCACCTGTGCCTGCTGTAAGTGGTCTGTTCAATAAACCAACATTGCTTTTAAATGTCTTAACTTTTGTAGATGTTGTAAGATTATTTGAAGGCTCAAGAGATAAACCTACAATCCCAGTTCAACTAAGTGGCGCTTGCCAAAGGAGCGGACTGTTTGAAGTTATTGATAACAGCGTAACGATTGAGGAATTGGTAAGTGATTTTGGTGGAACAAACATCGATGATGTTAAAGCTGTACAAATTGGCGGACCGTTGGGTGCATTCGTGCCAAAAGACAAGTTTTACCTTAAAATAAACAATAACGAGCTTAATAAAGAAGGCTTTATATTAGGTCATGGCAGCATTGTAGTGTTTAACAAATATACAAATATGAAAGATATTTTGCTTAATCTCGTTGATTTTTATATACATGAATCCTGTGGCAAATGCACACCATGTAGAATTGGTCAAGTAAGACTAAAAGAAATTTTATCTGATTTAGCGCATAATACATCATCAAAATTGAGTTTATTGAATGAGCTTTTAGAAACAATGAAAGAAGCTTCTCTTTGCGGGCTTGGTGGGTTAACACATGCAAGCGTTTTAAGCGCTTTGAAGTATTTCAATGATGACTTTGGTATAAGGGGGCTAGTGTGAATGCAATTAACGTAATTATCGACGACAAACCAGTAAAAGCGCAACTGGGCCAAACAATCTTGGAAGCGGCAAAAAATGCTGGCATTAAAATACCTACGCTGTGTGCATTCGAGCATCTAAAACCATACGGCTCATGTAGATTGTGCGTAGTTGAAATTGAAGGGAAAAAGGGTTTTTTTACAAGTTGCACAACTGTCGTGCAAGAAGGTATGGTTATTCGCACTTATTCAGATGAGATTAATAAAATTAGGCGCAATATTGTAGAGCTTTACTTAAGCGAACATAATTTTGATTGTACTACATGTGCAAATAATTTAAGATGCGAACTTCAAGAGGCTGCTAGTTTAGTTGGCATAAGACAAGTTAGATACGATACCAAAACACAAATAAAAAATATTAAAGACTATTCAAACCCCTACTTTGAGTTTGATTCATCAAAATGTATTTTGTGTGCGCGTTGCGTAAGAGCGTGCGAAGAAATTCAAGGAAATTTTGCACTAACTATATTAGCAAGGGGCTATGAATCTTATATTAATCCAGGGCTTAGCGATTTTATAAATTCAGAATGTGTATCATGTGGTACGTGTGTAAAGGCTTGCCCTACTGGTGCCTTAATTGAAAAAAACGTAATTAGGATGGGGTCAGGAAATACTTTTACAAAAACAACCTGTGGTTTTTGTGGTGTTGGTTGTCATGTTATAGTTGAATCCAAAGCAAATACAATTGTAAATATAGTTGGTGATGATAACGGTCCAAATCAAGGCCATTTGTGTGTAAAAGGAAGATTTGCATGGGAATTTGTAAACTCAAACGACCGCATTAAAAAAGCACTTATTAGGGAAAAAATAACGGACGAATTTAAAGAGGTTTCAATAGAAGAAGCATTGGATTTTGCTGTAAATAAATTTTTACAAATAAAAGAAAAGTATTCAAAATATGCTCTTGCTGGCTTGGCATCTTCTAGATGTACAAACGAAGAGGTTTATTTGGTACAAAAACTTGTACGCTGCGCTTTTGAAAATAATAATATTGACAATTGCGCGCGTGTATGCCATATGCCAACGGGCTTTGCACTTGGCAATGCATTTGGAACAGGTGCAGGCACAGCAGACATTGAATCACTCAAAAAATCCGATTGCATAATGATAGTAGGCTCCAATACGACGCATGCTCACCCAGTTGTTGGATCACTTATAAAACAACTTGCAATTATGGGTAAAAAAATTATTGTTATTGATCCAAGAGCTATTGATTTAGCAAAACAACCAAATATACAATCGCTTCATTTACAGCTAAAACCAGGCACGAATGTTGCTCTATTAAACTCAATAGCTCATGTTATCGTAAAAGAAAAACTCTATGACAAAGACTTTATTGAAAGTCGATGCGACATAGAATCATTTAAATTATGGCTTGATTTTATATTAGACGATGAAAATAGCCCCACTCATGTATCAAAAATAGCTGGAGTAGACCAACACTTAATAGAAAAGGCAGCTATAGAATTTGCAACTTCAAAAAAGTCTACGATAGTATACGGTCTTGGCGTTACAGAGCATTCCTATGGTTCAAGCGGTGTTTTTTGTCTAACCAATTTAGCAATGCTTTGCGGCTTTGTTGGAAAAGAAGGCTGCGGAGTTTCCCCACTTAGAGGGCAAAATAATGTTCAAGGTGCTTCAGATATGGGCGCTTTCCCAAATGTATTCACATTCTACAGACATATAAGCGATGAAAATACGCGCAAATCATTTGAAAGTATGTGGCAAAAAAAATTAGATACACATGTAGGTCTAACAATACCGCAAATGTTTCGCTCTGCTATTAATGGAAAGTTAAAAGGTATGTATATCGTAGGAGAAGATGTATTTCAAACTGACCCAAATACGTACCATATTCAAAAAGCGCTAGAGTCGCTTGAATTTCTTGTTGTTCAAGAACTTTTCCTTAGTCCGACAACTCATTTTGCCCATGTAGTATTGCCAGGTTCGTCATTTTTAGAAAAAAACGGTACGTTTACAAATTGGGAAAGACGCATATCAAAAGTAAACAAAGTTATCCAACCATTAAGCGGTATAGATGAGTACAAAATTATAACAAAACTATCAAGCAAGCTTGGCTATACAATGGATTATAATAGCGAAGAAGAAATTTTTAACGAAATTGCAGCTTTAAGTCCTCAAATCAGTACCTTAACTTATAAAAAATTAGAAAAATACGGTTCACTTTTGTGGCCAGTTGACAAAGATAATGAAAATGGAACTAAAATATTGCACAAAGATGAGTTTTTGAATAAAAAAGGAAAGTTCTTTATTACTAATTACATTCCAAATCCCGTTTTTGACGAGTATCCATATATTTTGACAACAGGAAGAAACTTATATCACTATAATTCTAGCAACCAAACACGCAGGACTAAAAATAACGTATTTTATAATTCTGATTATTTGGAAATCAATCCTCAAGATGCATCAAAATTCGATATTCATGAAAATGACCTTGTAGAGGTAGAAAGCGAAAACGCAAAAGTTACATTAAAAGCTAAAATCACCGACAAAATAAAACCTGGTGTTTTATATACAACATTCCACTTTATACATCCTAAAACTAACGCACTATTAACAGAAAACACAGATTGGGCTGTTGACACGCCAGAGTACAAATTTACTCGTGTAAAAATAAAAAAATCAAATGATGAGATTTATGAGTTAAAAGAAGCTAAACCTGTATCAATTTTAGAGCAGTTTAATAGAATTTACTCATTTTTCGAAAAATACCCAACCGATTTAAGGTTAAATCTAATAGTTAATCATATTAGAAAAAATTGGGATGAAAGCAGAATAAATGAAATAAAATCTGTCATTGTTAATGACGAAAAAATGAATAGAATAATAAGAGAAATTTAAGGAGGAATTAAAATGGATGAAATTTTAACATCAAAAGAAGGTAAAATTGGTTTTATTACACTAAATAGGCCACAAAGTTGGAACACATTTAATGTGCCATTTGCAAGAAAGCTAAATGATGCCCTTATGGATTTTGATAAAGATGATGAAGTAATGGTAGTTATTATAAAGGCAAATGGCAAAAACTTTTCCGTTGGCATAGAGCTTGAAGAGTTCAGAAAAGGTCGAACACATAAAGAATATAGAGAATTTATCAAGCTTATGGATGAACACAATCACACCATAGCAAATATGAAAAAACCTGTAATCGCTCAGGTTCATGGATATGCACTAGCAAACGGTGCTGGACTTGTTTTTGCATGTGATTTAGCAGTTGCCGCAAAAAGTGCAAAATTTGGTACAACAGCCATTAATGTGGGATTAATCTGTCTTGGACCAGCTGTTCCTCTGTCGCGCTTAGTTGGTAGAAAAAAAGCCTTAGAGATGGTTTTAACTGGCGAAATCATTTCAGCAGACGAAGCTTTGAGATTAGGATTAATAAACCGTGTTGTTGATGATGAAAAATTAGAAGAAGCCACGCTTGAGCTTGCAAACACACTAGC
>JABEBX010024183.1_pt1 | contig 54987 bp, 58 predicted proteins | sample 7245971 | NCBI WGS metagenome assembly JABEBX01 (sample SAMN14506365, study PRJNA622280) | hot springs metagenome | biome: hot spring [ENVO:00000051]|acidic hot spring [ENVO:00002120]; feature: spring [ENVO:00000027]|sediment [ENVO:00002007]; material: sediment environment [ENVO:01001048]... | reverse complement strand
TGGTAAGCATACCTGAGGCAGATCCACGGACATCGGGTTCAACAGAGGACATAACCGCCGATGTATTCGGTGCAGTGAACATACCGAGGCCTGCTCCGAAGAGGAATAAAAGTATGGCCATTTCTATGTATATAAAATCGTAAGGAAGCAGCGTGAACAATATAAGTGCAATGGCTGCAACAATAAGACCCAGTGTTGCTATTCCGCGTGCACCGTGTTTGTCGGATAATCTACCGCTCAGCGGACCGAATATTCCCATCGCTATTGTCATTGGCAGCATGAAAATTCCCGCCCAGAATGGAACACTGGAATATGAATATCCGTGTATTGGAAGCCAGACTCCCTGGAATAATAATATAATCATGAACATCATGCCCATCATTGCCATGCCCGAAATCATACCTGCAAAACTTCCTGCAGTAAAGCCACGTATTTTAAATAGTTCAAGTCTGAACATTGGCTGCTTTACCATTTTTTCAACGAACGGGAAGGCTATTAGCATTACTATTCCTATAACCATTGCGGCAATTACCCACGGGTTTCCCCAGCCCATTGAACTTGACTTATATGGTACAAGGCCGTATGTGACACCAATTAATAGTATGATAAGACCTGCACCAAAAGTTATATTGCCCGGTATATCTATACTTTGCTTTATTTTCGGTGATGTTTCCTTTAATTTAAGATATGACCATATAGTTCCAATAATTCCAACAGGGACGCTTACAAGGAATACATATCTCCAGTTTATTGCTGATAATATTCCGCCAAGGACTATACCTATACTCATGCCTGCTGTTCCTGCTATGGCATTTATTCCAAGTGCCATGCCTCTTTCGTTCTTTGGAAAATTGTCCGTTATAATGGCGTATGAATTTGCCATAAGGAAGGAACCTCCAACCGCCTGGACTATCCTGAAGGCTATAAGTTCCTCAGCTCCAAGATCATGCTTATTTGGAGTAAAATAAAGAAGTATTGAACCTATAGTAAAAATTGCAAAACCAAGATTAAATAAACGCACCCTGCCAAATATATCTGAAAGTCTTCCTATTGTTACAAGCAATACAGCTGTAACTATCATATAACCCATTAAAATCCACAGAAGATATGCAAATGCTCCGGGTGCTAATGGATTTAAGTCTATTCCACGAAAAATCGGGGGAAGTGCTATTATAAGTATACTGGCATTAATTGTTGCCATTAAAACACCAATAGTAGTGTTTGATAATGCTACCCATTTCTCCTGAACCATAGAATGATAATTATTTTTTATTATTTAAATGTTATTTTATTGAAATATTTACTAAAAAATACTTTTTTGTTAAAGGATATTCTATCAATAAAGCTATAAAAGTATAATTTTATTTCAAATAATAGTATTCGCCGCTTGCCTTCTGATCCCGGTCAAGTGCACTGTTTGCCTTGTTTATTCTGGGTCTTTTTGTTATTTCATCACGCCTGAATGTTATGCCAAGTTCTTTCAAAAACATGTTCATCCCGCTGCGCATATCCATTGGACCATGAGATTCTCCATAGACTCCCTGTTCGCCGCTAAAAATTATTAATGCATCGGAAATTAAGTCTATTAAATAAATATCATGGTCAACAACTATTGCACTCTTTTTATTGTTTTCCATAACTCTTCTTATTATTCTGGCAACACTCATTCTGTATGAAGAATCCAGATGTGCCGACGGTTCATCAATTAAATATAAATCCGCATCTGTTGATAATGTAAGTGCAACAGAAACTCTCTGAAGTTCTCCGCCTGATAATTCTTTAAGATATTTATCGTAAAGCTGTGAAACGTCCATGGGTGATAAAATTTCGTTTTTGGTGAATGTATCTTCCATTTTCTCCTTTAAAATACTGGAAAATAATTCGTAAACTGTGCCATCAAAATCAGGTGATATATACTGTGGTTTATAGGCAACTTTCAGTTCGTTTTCCACATTTCCGGAGTCCGGTTTCACCACACCGGAAAGAATTTTAACAAATGTTGTTTTTCCCAGTGCATTCTGACCAAGAACACCAATTATCTCCTCCCTGTTGATATATCCGCTGTCGATTTTCAGGCTAAAATTATCAAATTTTCGGGTCATTGGTGACCACGATGTCAGTTCTGTTGCAACGCTTGTCCTTCTGCTGGTTTTAACGGTAAAGTCTATAGAAGTTTGCCTTATACGCACATTTTCCTCTCTGAGATACCCGCTGAGAAAAGCATTTATGGACTTATTTGTTGATTTTCCCGGTGTTATTACACCATATGCCCCGGGACTCCCATAAACAACATTTACAATATCTGCCATCTTATCCAGAAGTGCAAGGTCATGCTCCACAACCATTACTATCTTATTTAAAGAAAGTTTTCTGATAACATCTGAAATCCTTATACGCTCATTTATGTCAAGATATGATGATGCCTCATCAAAAAGATAGATATCTGCATCCTTCATGAGCGTCATTGCTATGGCAAGTTTTTGCAATTCACCGCCTGATAAATCTCTTACATCGCGGTCAAGTGATGTTTTCATTGACAGCTCATCAACTATTTCATCCATGTTTCCGTGATCATTGCTTTTTAAAATATTTTTTACAGTGCCTGAAATAACTCTCGGTATTAAATCCACATACTGGTTCTTGAGTACAGCTTTTTTGTTTCCATTATAAAGGTCCCTGAAATACTGGCCCATAACACTTTTTGAAAATTTATTTATGACGTTATCCTGTGTATTTTTATTTTCAATATCGCCTAAATTGGGTATCAATATGCCGGATAATATATTCATTGTTGTTGTTTTTCCCAGTGCATTCTGCCCAAGCATGGCCGTAACCCTCCCTTTGGAAAGCTCCGGCAGTGAATACAACCTGAATGAATCGATACCGTATTGATGGATTAAATCTTTATTTAATTCATCCGGGATGCTTACTATTTTTATTGCATCAAATGGGCATCTTTTAACACATATGCCGCAGCCTATGCAAAGAGATTCTGTTATAACCGGGAAGTCATCCTTATCCTGGAATTCTATTGTTTTTGCTCCATTTCTGACCGGAGGACAATAATACCGGCATTCATGGTTGCATTTTTTTGGATGGCACCTATCTTTATCAAGAATTGCTATATGCATAATTAACTCCTTTTTAATAATTTAATTTGGTTTCCAAAATTCATCGGGTATTTCATTATATATGTCAAATTTCTCATTATCTTCATTATTATTGTTAATGTTCATCTCTGCAAGTTCAAGAACTCTAATAACATTCAAAATCCAGTAATGAATACGCCATTCTCTTCCATCGAAAAGTGTTGTTTCTTCTCTTTCTGTTTCGAGAATACCCAGATCTTCCATAGTATAAAATACATCACGGTCTTCCGGCTCAAGCATATTATCAATAACTCTGGTACTGTAACCGAAGAAATTAATAATATGTTCTGCTGACGATTCTGATTCCTCACTTCCCATCTTACGGTTCTGGAGGCTCAAACCATTACCAATAGCCCTCGACAATTCATCTATTTTCACATATGTTCTATCCCTAATTTTTATCATTTCCATGCTACTTGCTGCCATATTAAATCACCGTTAAAGTAAACATACCTAATTGCACATCTGCTTATAAGTTTATTTACCTTTTAAGTTATTATATGTCTTAAATTGTATTTAAATCTTATTGAAATTAAATTTTTATGTCTATATATTATATATATACTATATAGGTAATATTTATACTAAATAGAAAAATAATCAATTGACTTTCAATGGCGTCCAGTATTGACGAATCTATGAATAGAGTAAAATCATCAACTTTTCATTATAAAGTTCTTTTTATTTCAGGTCTTGGCTTTTTCACAGATGCCTATGACCTATTCATTATAGGTGTTGTAATTCTGCTTTTACCATATGCAGGATGGTCACACATAAGCATATTTTATGAAGGATTAATAACATCAACTGCGCTGCTTGCCGCTGTTATCGGATCCATAGTATTTGGCCGCCTCCTTGATTATTCAGGTAGAAAGGCAATTTACGGCCTTGAACTTGTTGCACTTATAATAGGTGCACTCGGCAGTGCATTTCTAACACCTGTAAACAATATATTTCTCCTGCTTTTCTGGAGATTTTTGCTTGGAATCGGCATCGGTGGCGATTATGCAACAAGCTCAACAATAATGACAGAGTATTCAAATACAATGAATCGCGGAAAATTTGTCGGTATGGTATTTTCAATGCAGAGCTTTGGATTAATTGCCGGTCCGCTCATATCACTTTCGTTCCTTATGAATAATATATCACCTTTCATAACATGGAGGGCCCTGCTTGCAATTGGCGCAATTCCGGCAATAATCGTAATATATTTCAGAAGAAAAATGCCGGAGCCACCGCGTTATACAGCAGATGTCAGGGGAGATTTTAAGACTGCAAGAAAAAATCTAAAAAATTATACGGGCATAGACTCTTCTCTTCAAAAAGAAAATGTTGTGGACGCACCATGGTATGTACTTTTTAAGGATAAAAAATTCCTTGAAACATTAATTGGCACTGCCGGTGCATGGTTCTTAATGGACTGGGCATTTTATGGAAATTCAATAATGTCAAACAGCATAATGTCCTCAATAGTGCCATCATCCATAACCGGTATACATGCACTTATACTTACAAACGAATATTCTGCCATGATATTTGGAATAGCTGCATTTCCAGGTTACTGGATCGCCGCATATACAATAGATAGAATTGGAAGAAAACCCATTCAAATAACAGGTTTTGCAATGATGGCATTAACATTTGGAATTATTTCTATATTTAAATTCCTGACAACGTTTGCATTTATTGATTATTTCCTATTATTATACGGCATAAGCTATTTTTTCATAATGTTTGGACCAAATGTAACAACTTTTGTTTATCCCCCGGAGGTGTTTCCAATTTCAACAAGAGGCTTTGGCACCGGGATATCTGCAGCAGGCGGAAAGACAGGGGCCTTTATAGGGACATTTGCAGATACCATAATATTAGCAGTAATAGGGCTTCATTTCCTCATGGGTATACTTTCTATTATTGCCATTGCGGGAATGATTTTAACAATAATTCTTTTGCCGGAAACTAAAAGAAAGGACCTGGATGTTACGTCAAGGGAAAAGGAGTATTCCAAACCTGAAGATCCAAATAAAAATTTATAAAAAATTTAAAAAGTATATAGGAATAATTTGACAAACATTAAAATTCTTGGTGACATATTATAAAGACAACCATGGAATTGATATTTCCCTACCGGAAAGACCGGAATTTTCTGGAATATTACAGCAATAAAAAAGACCCTGCAATTGTTAAATTAAATAAGGATACTTTAATAAATTTCTATATCAAAAATCACATATTTCAGGGTTTTGAGGATTATATCGCAGGAAAGGTGATTTCCAAATTAACAAACCATAAAACTTTAATTATGGGCATATTGAATGCGACTCCGGATTCATTTTATCCCGGCTCCAGACTTGTAAATAATAATATTATAGATAATATAATTGACCAGAAACCCGATATAATAGACCTGGGAGGAGAAAGTACCAGGCCCGGCAGCGAACAGGTTGAACCGGAAATAGAATTTGGGAGGTTAAAGGGTCCGCTTGAATATATAAAATCAGTTTCAAATATACCTGTATCCATAGACAGCAGAAATTATTACACCATTTCCAGAGCCATAAAATACAATATAGACTATATAAATGACATTTCCGGATTTACAGATATAAATATGATTAAACTGGCATCGGAAACCGGATTAAAATGTATTGTCATGCACATGGTTGGAAATCCACAGACAATGTCCAATTTTACGCATTATGAAAACTTATTTTATGAAGTGAATGAGTTTTTTTATAAAAAAACAGATGAAATGATTAAAAATAATATTGAACCGGAAAATATAATTCTGGACCCGGGCATAGGATTTTCCAAGGGTTTTGAAGAGAATATGGCTATACTAAAATCACCATGGGCATTCTTTTTAGGTTTTGATACTTTATTTGGCACATCCAGAAAGGGTTTCATTGGCAAAGTGACAGGCTCAGAAGTTCAGGACAGGCTTCCGGGCACAATTGCGACATCAATATATTTAAATCAAAACGGTGTTGATTTTTTGAGGGTTCATGATCCGAAAGAGAATAAAGAAGCTATATTAATGTATAATTGTATAAATAATTTTTGCATGCAAAAGCCGTAAATTGTATACAGCGTGAAGTTTAAATATATTTCTACAATGGATGAAATATGATGAGAGTTCCATATAAAGTTAATCTTCCCACAGGAGAAAGGTATACATTCATAAAAAGCACTCTTGGAACAAGATCATTGCATACTGTCTGCGAGGAAGCTCACTGCCCGAATATCGGGGAATGCTGGGGAAGCGGCACCGCAACGTTTATGATTCTTGGATCAAACTGTTCCAGGGGATGCAGATTCTGTGCTGTAACACACGGAAATATGCTTCCACTGGACAGTGATGAACCGCAGAAAGTTTACGATTCTATAAAACTGATGAGGCTTGATTATGTTGTCATTACATCCGTTGACAGGGATGATTTGCCGGATAAAGGTTCATCCGCATTTGCAGCTGTAATTAAAAAAGTAAAAGAACTTAATATAAAGATAGAAGTTTTAATTCCTGATTTTTCAGGCGTAGAAAGTTATATTGATAATATAATTGAGAGCAATCCTGATGTCATAGCCCACAATATAGAAACTGTAAGGCGTTTAACGCCTTCTGTAAGGGATCCGAGGGCAGGTTATGACCAGAGCCTTGATTTATTAAAATATGTAAAGAGGAAAGACAAAAATAAAATTACCAAATCATCTATAATGATAGGCCTTGGGGAAACGGACAGTGAGGTTTTGGATACAATGAAAGACCTTAGAAATGCCGGTGTTGATATATTGACTGTTGGACAGTACCTCAGGCCAACAAAAAAACAGCTGGCTGTTATTGAATACTCTTCAATGGGCAGATTTAAATTTTTAGAGGAAAAGGGTTATGAAATGGGTTTTTCATTTGTTGCATCCGGCCCACTTGTAAGGACATCTTATAAGGCAGCCGAGGGATATATTAAAATGAGGGATAAATATGATTGAGGAAGCAGATATTAGTAAAGAAGAATTGCTAGCAGCTTACAAAAATTTAATTATGGACAGATATTTTGACAAAAAAATGTTGAATGCAAGCAGGCAGGGATTTTTGCCCTTCTACATTCCATTTATGGGGCATGAAGCCATACATATAGGTATTGGCATGGCATTGCGTAAGGAAGATTTCTTTTATCCTTATTACCGTGATTTTGGTGTATATATACAGATGGGAATACCAATGGATACAATACTTTCACAGGTCTTCTCAACTGTAGATGACAGTGAAATGGGACGTGACATGCCCGATCATTTTTCACTTAAAAAATATAATATAGGCTCAGTTATAACACCTGTAGCCGGGCACCTTACATCGGCAACCGGAATTGCATATGAAAAACAGTACAGGAAAAAGCAGGGTTCTGTTCTAACAACATTTGGCGATGGTGCAACATCAACACCTGATTTCCATGTTGCCATGAACTTTGCAGGAGTATATAATCTTCCAATGGTATTTTTTGTTGAAAATAACGAGTTTGCAATATCAGTGCCAACATATCCGACAAATGATAAACAGTTCAATCAAACATACGAAGAAACACGCGGTGAAATATATAAAAAACCTGAGGCATATGGTTTTACCGGAATAAGAATAGACGGCACCGACTTCATTGAAGTTTACAGGCAGACAAGAAAGGCACTTGAAATGGCGGAGAAGCAGCCAATCCTCATTGAGGCAATGACATACAGAATGGGTCCCCATTCAACTGCGGACGATCCGAACAAATACAGGACAACGACAGTGACAGAGGGAAGTGAAAAGGACCCTGTAACAGTAAGCCAGAGAGTATTAAAGCAAATGAATATAATTAATGATACGGATATAAAAAATATAAATGATGAGATGGATGAAACAACAACCAAGCTCATAGATAAATATGAGAAAGCTCCAAAACCTGCAAAGGAAACTATAATGGATAATCTCTATGAAACAGATCCATGGTACATAAGTGAGGAGAGAGGTGATATAAAATGACAGAAATGACAATGGTAAAGGCACTTAACAGCGCACTGGACAATGCAATGGAAAAGGACGATTCAATAATTATTCTTGGAGAGGATGTTGGAACTGATGGAGGTGTGTTCAGGGTAACAGATGGTTTATTAAAAAAATACGGAAAGGAAAGGGTTATGGATACTCCTCTGGCAGAACTGGGAATAGTGGGCTTTGGCATAGGAATGTCCATGGCAGGGCTGAAGGCCATACCGGAAATTCAGTTTCAGGATTTCATATATACGGCAATGGACCAGATAATAAACCAGATGGCAAAGTTGAGGTGGAGAACAAATGGAGATTATACTGTTCCGCTGGTACTCAGAACGCCATATGGCGGTGGTGTCCACGGCGGCCCATACCATTCACAGAGCGGCGAGGTATATTTTGCACATACGCAGGGATTAACAGTGGTAACACCGTCCAATCCATACGATGCAAAGGGAATGCTGCTTTCATCAATTGAATTGGATGATCCTGTTATATTCCTGGAGCCAAAGAGATTATATTTCTCCGGCAGGATGGATGTACCCGATGACTATTACAAAGTGGACTTAAGAAAAGCCAGTGTAATAAGAGAGGGCGACGATATAACCATTTTAACATACGGCCCGGCAGTGCCACTGGTAAAATCGACGGTGGAAAAAAATAACATCAATGCGCAGATTATAGATTTAAGAACAATAAATCCATTTGATATTGAAACAATTCTCGCGGGTGTGAAAAAAACAGGCAGGGTACTTATTGTACACGAGGCACCGAAGATGTTCGGAGTAGGTGCAGAACTGGCCGCCACAATATCTGAAAAAGCCATAGATTATCTATCGGCTCCGATTTTGCGTGTGACAGGCCTTGATATACCCGTGCCCTTTGCACTTGAGGACTACTATGTTCCAAATGAGAGAAAAATTGTTGAGGCAGTAAACAAAATTATGAGTTATTAGGTGATATTATATGTATACAGTAAATTTGCCCCCTATTGGGGAAGGTATTCAGGAAGGAGAAGTTGTAAAATGGGTCGTAAAGCCCGGAGATACAGTAAAAAAGGACGACGAACTGGTAGAAATAATGACAGATAAAATAACAGTAAAAATTCCCTCTCCTGTGGCCGGAAAAATAGTAAAACTACTGGTTAATGAGAATGAAACTGCAATGATCGGTGCACCATTGATACAGATAGATTCACCGGATGAATCAAACAGTGAACCTGCGGAAAAACCACCGGAAAAAGCAGAGCCTGTTACCTCTTTAAATACCGAAAATAAAATACCTTCAGTCAGAGCAGCACCGGCCGTACGTTCATATGCAAAGTCGAAAAATGTGGATCTTTTAATGGTTAAGCCATCATCAGAGGGAAGAATAACAAAGGATGACGTTGATGCTTATTTGAAATCAAAAATACCGGAAAGACCACCGGAAAAAACAGAGACAGTAGAAAAACCACAGGAAGACGAAGTATTCACTCCTGCAGGAATAAGAAAGATAATATTTGAAAAAATGACAAAGTCAAAGCAGATAATACCTCATTTTACAATAACCGATTTTATAAGCACGGAAAACATAGAAAATGCAATAAATACATTCTCAAAGAAGCAGTATCTTAGTTTTACTGCATTCTTTGCAAAGGCTGTAAGTGTTGCATTCAAAGATTTTCCTAAATTTAATGCACTTTACAATGAAGAGAACAAAAACTATACAATAAAGAAAATACATAATATTGGAATAGCCGTTGATTCGCCAAACGGTTTGACAGTTGTAGTGGTTAAGAATGTTGCTTCAAAAAATCTGTTTCAGATATCAAAGGAAATAAAGGATATGGCCGAAAGAGCAAGATCAGGAAATTTAACACTGCAGGATGTCCAGGGATCCACATTTTCGGTAACAAATATAGGATCTATAGGCGGAATTATGGCAACTCCAATAATTAATTATCCGGAAGTTGCAATACTTGAAGTCAATACTGCAACTTCAGGATTCATAAATGGGGAATTGAGGAAGGGTCTATATCTAACACTTGCATGCGACCACCGCCTTATAGACGGCGCAGAGGCTGCCAGATTCATGGAAAAATTGAAGGAAATTCTTGAATATCCGTTAATGTTTATCGGTGATTAAATGGATTATGATGTTGCGCTCATAGGTTCCGGTGCCGGCGGTTACTATGCTGCCATAAGGCTCCTGAAAAACAAAAAGAAAGTATTAATAATTGAAAAGGAAAAATTTGGCGGTGAATGCCTCAATTACGGATGTATTCCATCAAAGGCACTTATAGAACTCAGTGAGAATATCGATTACTTAAAAAATATGCCCGGTATAAGCATGGATTATAAACTTGACATGCCGCAATGGCAATCATGGAAGGAATCTGTAATAAAAAGAATTACTGGCGGTGCAGAAAAATTATGTCTGAGTCTCGGTGCTAAAATCATATATGGGACAGGAAAAATTTGCGATAGAAATACTGTATCGGTAGACGGACAAAAATACACAGCAGAGAATATCATAATAGATACCGGTTCATCGCCGGTAAAAATTAATGGAATAGATGATGTTTACTACAACAGGGAAATACTTTCACTTGAAAAAATTCCTGAAAAGCTTGTAATAATAGGCGGTGGATACATAGGAATTGAAATGGGCACTGCCTTTAAAAAACTCGGTTCTGACGTTTATATTATTGAAATGAAAGAAAGAATACTTCCTGAAATAGAAGAGGACCTTGCCAGGGAAGTGGATAAAAAATTAAGAAAACTCGGCGCAAACATAATGACCGGAAAAAAGGTTAATTCTGTATCAAAGAAAAATACCTATAAAATAAATCTTGAAAGCGGCGAGACAATTGAGGCGGATGTAGTTCTAATGTCAGTCGGAAGAATACCGAATACAGCTGATATGGGTCTGGAAAATCTTGGAATAGAAATGGATGGACGATTCATAAAAACTGATGACCATAAAAGGACAAATATAAAAAATATTTATGCTATAGGTGATGTTTCAGGGTCTCCCATGCTTGCACACAAGGCATTCTATGATGGATATGTTGCTGCTCAGAATATTTCAGGTACAGATACTGCTGTTGACTACCGTGCCATGCCCTTTGTTGTATACACAGACCCCGAAATAGCCTTTACAGGCAAAAGCACGGAAAAATTCAATAAAGTATCGGTACTTTCAAATCCAAGATCGTTGACAATGAACAACAGAGACGGCTTTTATAAGATATATACCGGTGAGGATGGAACTGTTTCCGGTGCCGGAATAGCAGCACCGAGATCATCCGAGATGATAAGTGAAATTAGCCTGGCAGTTGAGGCAGGGCTTACTCCTGAGGATATATTCTTAACAATACATCCGCATCCTACTGTTTCAGAAGGTTTAAAAGATGCAGCAGAAACAGATTAATTATTATTCTGATCTCGGTACGGTTGAATATAATAAAGCAATGGAAATACAGAAAAAGCTTGTATCAATGAGAAAAGAAAATAAAATAAAAAATACCATTTTATTTTTGGATCATCCTGATGTATATACCATAGGAAGGAAAAGCAGTATTGAAAATTATAAAAATGTAAATCCTGTAAGGACAGACCGCGGTGGTGATGTCACATACCACGGACCGGGCCAGCTTGTGGCATATTTTATTTTTGATGTTAGAATTGATGGAAAAGTAGAAGTTGGAAAATTTTTGAGAAATGTTGAGGCAGGCTACCTGAATTTTTTAAATAAAAAAGGATATAATGCATTACTTGGGCCTGAACCGGGAATATGGATAAGAAAAAATGATAAGGAATTTAAGGTTGCATCACTGGGTATGGCAATAGATAATTACATATCATACCATGGAATGGCACTTAATATTTCACAAAATGTTTTGAAGGGTTTTCAGCTTATAAATCCATGCGGAATGAATAGTAATGTGATATATTATATAGATATTGACAGAGCAAAAGCCATAAACGGGCTCATTGAAGAATTCACCGGAATATTCGGGGATTTTCAGAACATAGATAAAGAGAATTTTCTGGCCTAGGATTCCCTGTTTATGCTCCATATTCTCTCTATAATGCCCAGCCTTTTATTTGACGCAAGAGCCTGCATGAAAAGCAAAGATGATAATCTGTTAAGATAAATCATTATATATTTGTTCATATGCATCTGCTTTGATACAAAAACAGCCAGCCTTTCCGTCCTTCTTGCAACTGATCTTGCAATGTGCAGTGAAACAGCGGCCGTGCTTCCATCTGGTATTACAAAAAGTTTTATTTTACCGATTTCCTTTCTATATACCGTTACACGTTCCTCAAGCCATTTTACATCCTCTTCCTTAATCGTTCTGTGCTGGCTTTCAGCGGTGAGATCCTCTCCAATTACAAAAACATCGTTCTGTACCTTTACGAGATCATTTTTTATGTCATCCCACTGTGAATTTATTAATGCATTCCCTATAAATGAATTCAATTCATCAAGCGTGCCCTGAAGGTCCACCATGGGAGAATCCTTGCCTATTCTCACTCTTAAACCATTGTCAGTCTCACCATAATCTCCCCTTCTTGTAAACATAAAAATGCATTGTAATTTACAATTTAAGGATTTGTTAATATTAAATCATACAAGTTATATATAAATATAATAATATAAAGTTTTTATTTTCTTCTTATTGTTATAGGTATGACATTATTATTGAATTCTAAAAGTGCAATGTCTATGGGGTCAATCATATCTGGAGAAACATCTATAATAACCGGTGCACCCATTGCAATTTGCAATGCCCTGGCACCAATAATCCGGGCTTTTTCAAATTTAGTCAACATCATAGAAATCATTTAAGGTATAAACTGTATTAAATAGCCTTAAATAAAGTTTTCTATTATCAGACATTGGCAATTTTTATCTGCGTTTTCTTTATATTATTATTTCATTAAAGTAGTTAAATAGAGAAAAAGATATTAATAGATAATAAAATAATAAACATTCTTAAAAATAAAAATAGTAATATAAGAAAAATTCAATGTTTAGATTGTTTCTATAGAATCCGGTAAGGGTTATTTTCATATGCTGATAAAAGCAATACCGGCATTAAAAATTCCTTGATATATATATACAATTAAAACTAAATGTGTAATGTTCGGGACATCGACTACTTTATTTCAATAATAATATATACCTGCAATATTAAAACAAAAAATATATAGTTAAATTATTATGCAAATGTTAAATTCCAATTTATGGATAAACCATCCGATACTAATTTAAAGAAAAAGGACAGGAAGTGGATTTTTGCAATTATTGCTGCAGTTATTATTGTGGCTTCAGGTTTTGTTGTTTATTTTGAACTTGACCACCATAAGCAACAGACTCTTTATATCATGGTTGACAGCGGCAGTTCAACTCAATCTTATTTGACAAACGTTGCATCTGCTTTTGAAAAGGCCAATCCCGGAGTTAAAGTTGAAATTACAACAGAAGGTTATTCTTCACTTTTATCGGCCGAGCAAACCGATCTAAAAGGTAAATCGAGTTCTCCCTCAATAATGATGTATTATGCATCTCAGGCACCCACACTGGCACCTTACTTATATAACATACCTATGAACTCCAACGGAGCAAATAATGAACTTAACAGCTCAGTAATGATAAAAGGAGAAATGTACTCGGGCGGTTATGATATAGCAACTAATGGAACAATAATGAAAACAATAGGAATGCCGGTACACACTGTTGTGGGTTATATGCTTGTTTATCAAAAAAGTATATTCGATAATTCATCCATTCAGACAGGCTTTGAAAAAGAATATCATTTCAGTATAGTGCCAAGTACATATAAAAATTATACAGCATTAAATGATGCTGCCAGATATATATCATTAAATACCAAATTCAACGGTACAAGTAATAATTATGCATTACTATTCCCAGACAGCTCTCATCATTCAATAATAGATGCTTCATACAATATATTATACTCATACCTTGAAGGTAATACATCTACAGGAGTTCCTGCAAACTCATCCGCAAATTACTGGTCATTCTTTGGTATGAGCAGTTCCGGACAAATATCTGTTGCATTTAATAACAGTGCTGCAGTAAGAGCAATGACAATGTACAAAAATTTAACGGATTTTGAACCGGCAATTACAACAGAACCAATAGGATACAGTGAACAGGAAACATATTTCGAAACAGGTGACTATGCAATGGGACTTGCCTGGTCAAGCTTTTTCCCTGATTTCTCTAATTCCTCAAGTTTGAGCAATAATTTAGGCATAGCAATGCTTCCGGGAAATTACACAGGGTATTCGCCAACATTTTTGGGAGTAAATCCATATTCCAATACAACTCTGGCAATGAAATTCTTAAATTTTGCCTCGTCAACAAATGAAGAAAAGATGGGAATAAATGACTTTTCATATCTCCCGGGAACTGAAAACGGATTGAAATATGCTGAAAATATGTCTAAATTTTCATGGCTTGGCTCATTCATCAATTACTCGAAAAACGTAACAATAGAACCAAAATATGCCGCATTACTAAGTGCCTTATCACCATTATTCCCAACATTAATACCAGATTTCAACAGCGAAATATATGATTATTTCACCGGAACTACATCTGCATCTATTGCGTTAAGTACGGCTGCAAGCGAATGGAATAAAACTATAAGCGAGCAAGACATTATTCTATGAAAAAAATGCTTTCGAAGAAAAAAATTCAGGGCATAATACTTGTATTACCCGTAATAATTTATTTTCTTATATTCGCAGTTTATCCTATGATATCTAATTTTATTTTGACATTTCAAACGCAAAATTATCTTGGAAAAACAGTATATGCCGGGTTATCAAATTATAAATATGTTTTCGAAATGCCTCATATAGGTCAAATTTTTGATAATACATTAATTTACACATTTGTTGTTCCTTTCGTTGATATATTTTTGGCGATACCTTTATCAATTGTTTTAAAAAAATTAAATAAATCATATTTATTGCCTGTAATTTTATTATCGTCATTCGTTCCACTGGTTACCGGAGCAGTGATGTGGGTTTTTATGCTTAATCCTTTTTATGGATTCATTTATTATATAGATAAAACAGATTTATTCACAACGGCATGGAGTATAGTTATAATAGATATATGGAGCAGTTTGCCACTTGCAACATTAATAATTTATTCAGCTTTAAAATCCATACCGCCGTATATCGATGAGGCGGCACAGATGGACGGTTTAACAGGATTAAAAAGGTTAATTCAGGTCGATATGCCATACATAAAAAATAGCATTTTATCTGCATTTATATTAATGCTTATTTTCGGTTCATTTACATTTGATCCCATATATATCGCACAGACAGTCTCACCGCCATTTGCAACTCTTGACCTGGCATTTTTTTCATATACCTTATTCTTCGCAGGAGAAACAGGAGAAGCTGCTGTAATAATGACTTTTATGACAATTGCATCCACATTAATAGCAATAATAGCTGTAAAGTTCACGCTATATAAGTCAAGCAGAGCAAAAAAATTGAGATTTAAATTTTTATCTGGAAGGGAATTAACAAGGCCGGCTGCATGGTTTATATTAATCCTTTTCATATCGTTCTTTCTAATGCCATTTGTGTGGCTAGTATTTGAATCATTTAAAACTTCTGCAGAGATTATTGCAATTCCACCAATGATTGTTCCAAGCGTTGTCACGTTTTCACATTACTTTTATAGCTTAACTATAGGTGAGCCATATTTTGTTGTAAGTATTTTAATATCCGCACTTGCGTCAATACTTGTTTTTCTTATTGGTGCACCTGCGGCCTACTCAATGGCAAGACACGGCGTCGGCGGTCTAAAAATAATTGCGTTTGTTTTGTTTATATATTCATTACCAACAGTTGTATTTATGATACCAATACATGACATGATGCAATCAATAGGACTAATAAATAACTGGATAGGTCTTGTCATAACATATCCGGTATTTGTAATGCCAATTGCAATATGGATGCTTTATAATTTTTACTATGGTTTCCCAAAACATATCGATGAAGCTGCAAATATGGATGGTATGAATGTTTATTCTTCATTTTATAAGGTAGTTCTAAGATTAAGCGGTGATGGAATTTACGTGTCATTATTATATTCATTCATAATAGCGTGGGGGGCATTGATATTTCCACTGGCATTAACTTATTCATCGTTTAATATGAATTTTTTATTTCCTGCAGGTGCCCAAACGGTAACCATATTTATAGGAGGTACAATAGGTCACGAGGCATTTAATTATGGTGTTTTATCTGCAGCGAGTATGATAAGTTTAATTCCATCTCTAATTCTGGTTATAATATCCAGAAAACACATAGATAAAATATGGAGAACAGGGGGTAATATTGGATGAGTGTACTTGAAATACATGATTTAGAAAAAAATTTCGGAAAATTTACAGCTTTAAAAATTGATGACCTTGTAATAGATGAAAATAAATATGTTGTTATTTTGGGTCCTTCCGGATCAGGGAAAACAACATTATTACGGATTTTGGCCGGTTTAGAATCGCAGGATAAAGGCAGTATATTAATATCCGGAACAGATATTTCAAATTTACCTGCCTGGAAACGTGATGTTGGTCTGGTTTTCCAGAATTATGCATTATATCCGCATTTAAATGTTTTCCAGAATATCGCAATGCCATTGAATGTACAGAGATATAAAGATGAATATATAAATGAAAAGGTAAATAATTTATTAAAAATTATGGAACTTGAAACACAGAGAGATAAATATCCAAAGGAATTAAGCGGCGGTCAGCAGCAGAGAGTCGCACTGGCCAGAGCCTTAATAAAAAATCCAAAGATACTTTTAATGGATGAGCCGCTATCCAATCTGGATACAAGAGTAAGGATAGATCTGAGAGAATATTTAAAAGAAACACAGAGAAAACTTGGAATAACAACAATACATGTTACACATGATCAGGAAGAAGCAATGGCAATAGGAGATCAAATAATAGTTATTAACAAATCAAAGATCATTCAAAATGGAACTTCAGAGTATATATATAATAAACCAAAAGATACATTCATAGCAAGATTTCTTGGTAATATAAATTTAACGGATAAAGCCAATATTCCATTAAAATACGATGAAGATTATGATACAATAGGAATAAGATACCATGGTGTGAAAATAACACAAAAAGACGAAGGGACATTTAATGCAAAAATTACAAACATAGAGTTTTACGGTTATCAATTTATAGCAACTCTGGATACCGGAAATGTAAAATTAAGGTCAAGATATTATAACAATTCAAATTTAAAAATAGGTGATACAGTTGGTATAAATATAGATAAAGAATCTGTTTTATTATTTAAAGACAAAAATCTTATAGATTTAAATTTGGATAAGGCAAAAATTATTCAATAGACCTATTAACTATGATATTTATTTCATTTCAAAGAAAATTTTCAGATCATACTGATAAAGTGAAATAAAATATTATTGAAAGTATAATATTGACATCATAAACCTGTCAAACTTAACCTGATAATGTGTATTATCTTATTTTTATTCTACCATCATTCACGTTCGCACTGATATTAATCTTATTTACATTCAAAGGAAGTATTTTACCGTCAAGTTCGGCTGCAATATATCCGCTCTGAACCAGGAAATGAATTTTTAAGAAATCTTTAAATGATATTATTGTTTTGCCGTCATAGCTGTAATTACCGGCATTGACTGAATCGCCCTCCTTTCCATCGGCTGTGATAAGATATCTATTATTCCCGCTTTCTATGCCCATTATAATTGCTCCGGATTCTATTCCTCTTATAGAAGAAGGTTCAATATTTGCAAGAATTATAACCTTTTTATTTAATAGTTCTTCCTCAGAATAATATTTCCTCAGGTCTGATACTGCCGTAAATTCTTTTCCGGCCATAACTTTTATAATATACAGATTGTCTGCCTGCGGATGTTTTTCAATGGATTTAATTACAGCAATTCTAAGGTCCAGATAATCCGGATTTGAAAAATCAAGTTTTTTAAACGGTATATCTCCTTTTTTGACATCAAAATTGCCGGCATTGAGTACATCATCGAATAAACTATCAGAAAGCTTTAATGGTATTCCAAGTGTTTCCCATATTTTCTCCGATGCTGAAGGTACATAAGGATAAAGCATTACTGTTGAATACTGTAAAATTTTTAATGAAACAAACAATTTTTGATTTAATTTAATTCTGTCTGTTTTTATAAGTTTCCATGGCTCGGAGGATGTAAAATAGTTATTTGCCATCATTACAGTTTCAAGCCATATTGATATTCCGTGTTTTATGTGCAAATTGTTTATTTCATTGCAATAAAGTTCAAATTTTTCTTTTAGCATTGAAATAATATCATTATCATAATCATCCATAGTTTCAGGGGATGTAACTTTTATTCCATTCTTATCAATAAAACTGATAAGTCTGTACATATAATTTCCATACTTGTCAACGAGTTCTGAATTTACCTTGTCCTGAAGTTCGTGGAGTGAAAAATCGGAATCGCCTGTTTCAGGAAGAATAGTGGACATGTAATAGCGTATTGAATCCTTGTCAACAAAATTAAGAATCTCGTTGACTGTATACCCGATTCCACGGCTTTTGGAGAACTGCTCCCCCTCAAATCTTAAGTATTCATTGGCAGGTACATTGTATGGAAGATTGTAACCACCGTGCGCCATTAACATTCCCGGCCATATTATTGCATGAAACGGTATGTTGTCCTTTCCAATAAAATAGTATGATTTCACATTTTTATTTTCCCAGAATTCCTTCCAGTAATTTTTATTGCCAATTTTTTCAGAATATAACCTTGCACCTGTGATATAACCTATAAGCGCCTCAAACCATACATAGACTTTCTTATCTTCATATCCCGGCAAAGGTATTCTAACTCCCCAGCCAAGGTCTCTTGTTATGGCTCTGGGCCTGAGTCCTTCACTTATAAAATTTTTAGTGAATTTTAAGACGTTTTGTTTCCAGAAAATTCTTGAATCTATATATTCAAGAAGTTTATCCTGAAGAAGGTCGAGCCTTAAAAAGAAATGCTCTGTTTCTTTAAATATGGGTTTCTCATTTCCCATTTTACATACAGGATTTATTAATTCTATTGGATCAAGAGTTCTGCCGCAGTTGTCGCACTGGTCGCCCCTCGCATCTTTGAAGCCACAGTAAGGGCATTCTCCCTCAATATATCTGTCAGGCATGAACCTTTTTAAATTCCTGCAGTAGGGTGAAACCATATAACGTTTTTCCAGGTATCCTTTATTATAAAGGTTCATAAAAAAATCATCAACGTCTTTGATATGCTCGGGATCCGTTGTTCTCGTAAATTCATCAAACACTATATCTATGCTTTTAAATGTTTTATCATGATCTTCATGGTATTTATCTGCTATAAGCTGTGGAGAAACATTATTTTTTTCAGCCGATATTGTAATCGGTGTACCGTACTCATCACTGCCGGATATAAACATTACCTCTTTTCCACTGAGCCTGTTGAATCTGACGAATATATCGGCTGCCAGATATGCACCGGCTATATGCCCCAAATGCAACGGGCCATTGGCATATGGCAAAGCACAGTTAACCAGAATTTTTTCCCTTTCCATTGACACTGTAGTTTATTTTGAAATTTAACTTTTCTTTTCTATCTTTTTAACATCCTTTTCAACTACATAAACAAATTTATAAAGGAAAAGGTCAGAACATATAATAATTGCAACACCTGTGAAAAGGAAAATTAATGCATAAAGATTTGCTTTTTCAAGAATAAAAACAGCTCCAATGCCCATAGAAGGCGGATGCTCTGCTTTAAAGGCAACAAGCATTAATGCTATTACAGTTTCTATAATTGCAAGTGTGTAATAAATCCCTATATATGCTGAAATATAAAATCCGGATATTCCGATAAGGCCGGCAATAATATAACTTTTTACAAATTTAGATAACATGGAGGAAGGGTTTTTTGGTTCCATGAATATAAGAAAGGATGAGGATGCAAATGCTGAAAAAACAATAAATTTTGCTACAGGTATAACAAAAATATGCAGGAGTCCCAGAATAAAAATGGTAAACGCCACGACTATACCCACAAAAATGGCAGGTATAACGGAATTTCTAATCTTCTTATTAGTATCGCTGCCGGTATTCATTAATAAATCAATTCTTTAACCTATAAAGCTTCTCTGTGAATTTATAATAATAAAAAAATTATAAACTGTTTTTTAGCTGTTCTATTGTCTCTTTTACAGCTACTTCTACCGACTCATCGCTGTTATACCTGCTTTTCCATCCCATTGACATTAATTTATCAACAGCAAGATGTGTAATTTTTATGTCGCCTTTCCAGCCCCTGCCATTAATGCCGCCAGTATAATTATATTTTACATTTTTAAGGCCCATTCCATTAACTACATAATCAGCTATGGTTTTAACAGATGTTGTTTCAAGATTTCCAAGATTTATTATATCTGTTTTTTTAAGTTTTTCATGAACATAAACCATCGAATTAACACAGTCCAGAACATGCATATATGATTTTCTCTGGGTTCCGTCGCCAAGGATTTCAAGTTCTTTATTATTTTTTATAAGTTTATTTATAAAATCATATATAACGCCATGCGTGGAATTTTTACCGACTATATTTGCAAATCTGAATATTGTTCCTCTCAGGCCATAATAGTGGGAATATGCTGTAATAAATCCCTCATTGGCCATCTTGGATGCACCGTATGAAGATATTGGCATATACGGTCCATAATTTTCGGGCGTGGGCATTACACTTGCCTCACCATAAACTGTTGATGATGATGCAAAAAGAATTTCACCCACATCGCTCTTTCTCATAAATTCAAGTATGTTCTGTGTAACAATAACATTATTTCTGAAATCTTTATTTGGATCATCTGAACCATACCTGACATCTGAATTTGCTGCAAAATGTATTATCGTATCAATATTTTTTAAATCCTTAAAGTCATATAATGCAAGATCTTTGTTTATAAATTTAAAATTGTCTTTTTCTTCATATTTTTCAATAAATCTGTTTCCGACATGGTTATTTAAATTGTCAATAACAGTAATATCATTATCTGGAAGAAGTTTTTCAACCATATTTGAACCTATGAATCCGGCACCGCCCGTGATAAGTATATTTTTTCCATCCATATACTGTTATTGAATAATAAATAATAATTCTTTTTATATTAAAAATCAATATGGTATTTATGACATACTATTTCAGATGCAAAGATCTGGGCTGGGATTGCTCCTTTGAGAACCATGCAGAGAAGAGAGAGGATTTAATGCCAAGAATAAGAATACATTTTCATTATGCGCATGCAACAAATGAAATTGATGAGGAAACACAGAAAAAAATAGATTCTGTTATTTTTGAGGGAGAAGAGTATAAAGGAGAAATATGAAAATTGAAAAGTTAAAGGGTTTCAGGGACCATTATCCTGAGGATATGTCTGTTAGAAATTATTTTTTTAATAAAATTACAGAAACAGCTGAAGACTTTGGATATGGCAGAATTGATTTCCCGAGCCTCGAATCAATGGATCTTTATAGACTTAAATCCGGAAATGAACTTGTAAGTCAGACATTTTCATTTACTGACAAGGGCGGGAGAGATGTTACATTAATACCGGAGGCAACACCAACGACTGTTAGACTTTTAACTTCAAGAAAAGATCTCCCAAGGCCGGTTAAATGGTATTCATTTCCCAAAGTCTGGCGGTATGAAGAACCACAGGAAGGGCGATTCAGAGAACATTATCAGTTCAATGCTGATCTGTTTGGAATAGATTCTGACCAGGCAGATGCAGAGATAATAGGCCTTGCATCAACAATACTTGATTCACTGGGACTTGCCGGCGTTTATGAAATAAATATAAATGACCGTTTTCTCATGGAATATATTCTAAAAGATATAGGAATTCAGGATATTGCCGGAGCTTTTTCTATAATTGATAAATACAAAAAAATGGACAGAAACTCTTTCGTGGAATCATTAAAGAATATTAATGCCCCCGGCGATGCTATTAAAAAGGTTGTTTCTATACTTTCCGACAAACTTAATGGCGATGAAATAGAAAAAAAAGTCAAGAAAACAGTAAAAGATTATGATTCAATAAAGGAAAGGGTTCAGAGAATAAAGAGGACTTTTGAACTTATCGGATATTATACAAACAGCAAAATTAATTATGATTTTTCAGTTGTGCGCGGCCTTTCATATTATACAGGTATAGTCTTTGAGGCATTCGATATTGAGGGCGAGCTGAGGGCTATACTTGGCGGTGGAAGATATAATAACCTTTCAAAGCTTTTTACTTCCGATGAGATACCTGCGGTTGGTTTTGCAATAGGCGATGCTGTAATTGAGCTTTTGTTAAAGCGGCAGAACCTGTGGATAAATCATAACAAAAAAGAGTCTTATTATATATGCAGTACAGGAGATATAGAGGAAAATTTTGTTTTAAAACTGGCAAGCATTATAAGGGCTTTAAATAGAATTGCCTCCGTGGATATTACAGAAAGAAAACTATCGGCACAGATAAAAAGTGCCTCTGATTTTGATTTTGCCATTATAATAGGAGAAAAGGAAATGGAAAATAATCAGGTTACAGTAAAGAAAATGCTTACCGGACAGCAGGTTACACTGGGCTTTGACGATTTTCTGCTTAAATTGAGAGACAATAATATATTTATCTGATTTCTTACTCTTTGATAAAAAGGTTTATATTTTTTATTCACTTTAACTATAAATGTCAGTGGCCTTTGTACTTATAAGTGTGATTCCCGGAAAGGAGCATGAAGTTTTTAGCAAAATTTCTGTATTGAAATATGTCACTGAGGTACATCCACTTCTTGGTGAATATGATATGATAGTAAGAATAGATACAGAAAATATGTCAGAAATAGGAAAGCTAGTTATTCAGGATATACGCACTATAAGTGGCGTACTCGATACAAAAACACTTACAGAAATTAAATTATAGGTGAAAAAATGACAGCTTTTGTTTGGAACTGGAGTGCATTCTTTCTGGTACTGCTTGCTCTGTTGGCCCTTTCTTTGATTATATTTGGCGCACTCACTGCCTATTTTGGCAGTAGCAAGAGCAGGCTTGTAGGAGGAGGTTTGTTAGTTGTTGGCTTAATTGTCGGTATATTCGTTATACTCGGATCTTTTGATGTTTTTAAAATACATTTTATAACAGAAATACTTGAACCCACGTTGTTTTACGTAATAGCGGCCATAGTTGGTGTTCTTATCGGGCTGTTAATATTCCTGGGAGCAATAATGAAAACCTAATTACTTAAAAGACCCTTAATTGAACTCTCGTCGGAAATAAAATATAATATATCTTTTTGTGTTAATTCATAGTCATTTTTTACAGGAAATATGTATTTTGAATTATTGAATATAGATATTACAGAGATATTTGTGAATATTTTTAGTAAATCATATAATTTATATCCGATATATTTCTCCGGGACCATAACAGAATAAATTTTTGGACCCGAACCTGTAGATAACAACCTCAGTATAAAATCCGGCAGCTGTGGATTTAAAATAGATTTTGATATGACAAGTGCACTCAATTCATTTAATGTAATGACCTCATCGGCACCTGCACTTTTGGCGTTTTCAACATTTTCCGATTTTGCAACCTGTACAATTATTTCTGCATCTTTATTTAGCTTCCTGATCTGAAATATATTCAATATTGTCTTTGCATCTATGAGATTGGGTGGAACATCAGAGCTAAAGTCTCCTGTTACAATGAAACGTTTTGCCTCAGCAGCATTAGCATTTATAAGGGTTCTTTCATCAACCGGATCACCGGGAATAAAGAATAAATAATCTGATTGCACCGGAGCTTCCTTTGTATTTGATATTATAACAAGTGATTCAAGTTTTAATTTTCTGTTCAAATAATTTGATATAATGCTTGCCGAATAGTCATTATAATTGCATATAATCGTATGATTCTTCATCTTTATGTGCTTAATCCTGTGTTTTAATTTAATGTTTGTCATATATGCGGCTGTGGATGCTGTTAATGTTGTAACAGTTCCGATTCCGGCAAGCATTATAATAATTGCAATTATTCTCCCTGTTAAATTAACAGGTACAACGTCGCCATAGCCGACAGTTGTAACAGTCTGAAATACAAACCATATTGCAAGTTCCGGGCTCTTTATCTGGGCATCCGGTGCATCGAACTGTGTTAAATATTCAAAATATGACCCTAAAATTACAATTAAGCCAAGAATCAAGAGTGTTTTAATTACATTGGAATTTAGATAAAGGGAAATTTTTCTTAAAATACGTTTAAATATGTTCACAGTTAATTATATTATAAACGGATATAAAATATACGATTGAAAAAATTAATAACAAAATTGGCATTCAACTGCATGGATGCTGGAAAATTTGTAGTGGAAAGCAGGGAAATGATAAAATCAAAGCTTAACGGCAGGGGCATACTTGCATGTTCCGGTGGTCAGGACAGTACATTATTATCGGTTATTGCGGCACCTTTTGAAAATATTGAGGTTGTTTTTGTTGACACCGGCCTCTTAAGGCTCAATGAGGTTAACAATGTTATATCACTTTTTAATAAATTCAATATAAAATATAAAGTCATAGATGCAAGGAATATGTTCCTGGAAAATCTTAAGGGTGTTACGGACCCTGAAAGAAAGAGGAAAATTATAGGAAAAACATTCATAGATGTATTTAACGAAGAGGCTAAATCTTACGGGGCCGAATACCTGCTTCAGGGAACTATAGCCCCCGACTGGATCGAGAGCGGTGGCGCATCCAGGGATACCATAAAGAGTCATCACAATGTTGGCGGCCTGCCGGAGAATATGAATTTAAAATTAATTGAACCACTTCGCGACCTTTATAAGGACGAGGTGCGTGAGGTATCAAAATATCTCGGCCTGCCGGAAGTTATGCCGTTTCCGGGACCCGGTCTTGCAATCAGGATTATAGGAGAAGTATCGGAAAAGAAGCTCGAACTTCTAAAAAATGCTACAAATATACTCGAATCAATGGTCGATGAAAAATATAAATTTGATAAGCCATGGCAGTATTTCTGTGTTTTATTGCAGGTGCATACAACAGGTGTACATGGTGACCAGAGAACATATGGCGAGACCATAGCTATCAGAATGATTGATACCATGGACGGAATGACGGGGACTTTCTCAAAACCCGACTGGGATCTGCTTTCTGAAATTTCAACAAGAATTACAGATGAAATTCCTGAAATTAACAGGGTAGTTTATGATATTACTGATAAACCACCTGCAACTATAGAATGGGAATAATTATATAATAATTTACTATTCAATATAAAAGGTAGTAGTCATGATGGAAGAGCAGTTACTCATACCGGAAGAAGAATATCAGAAATCCGGAATTCACATAGGGACACAGGTAAAATCAAAGGATATGAACAAATACATATTCAAAATCAGAAATGATGGTTTATATATACTGGATATTAAAAAAACTAACCACGCTATAATTGAAGCAGGAAAGATGCTTGCAAGGTTCGCGCCCAACCAGCTTCTTGTTGTTGCACAGAGGCAGTATGCGTTTAAGCCGGTGGCAAAGTTTTCAGAAATTGTCGGTGCAAATTCTATAATTGGGAGGTTTATACCCGGAACACTTACAAATCCCAGTCTTAAGTCATACTATGATGCAAAGGCAATTCTTGTTACAGACCCAATTGCAGATACACAGGCAATGAAAGAGGCAATCAGAACAGGCATACCTGTTGTTGCTTTATGCGATGCCAATAATAAAACCGATTTTGTGGACCTTATAATTCCAACAAACAACAAGGGCAGGATGTCACTTGCAGTAATTTACTGGTTACTCGCCAGGGAAATACTTAAGAACAGAGGAGAAATAGTAAATTACGATGATATGAAATATAAAGTGGAAGATTTCGAGGTCCAGATTTAAAGGTCTTTTATTCTTTCTATTATTATATATTCAACATTTTTATTTATAAATCCCGCAAGAAGTGTTTTTTTCCTTACGCTGTGTGAGAGCCTTACAGATCTGCTGATTTTATGCCAGCTGTCGCGGTCGAGAAAGCTCACAAGAAATTCTGCATGTTCTTCCACTGATTTTTCGTAAATTCTAAAATTCTGTCCATATTTAAATCCGCTTTTAACTATAAAATTCCGGGATATTAAATCCTGATAAAGTACATCATAACATGATTCTATTTTTTCTTTAAGATAATTCTCCTCAAAGCTGTTGAATATTTTTACTCCAAGCATTTTATTGCCAAACCACTCCGGTAGTGTGTCATTAAAGGTAATATTATTATTCTCAGCCTTACCGGCAGGGTCATATATATTTGCATGAAAATATGTAATCCCTCCTTCCTCATCAATGGTTATTATCCTGCATGGCATCTCATTGAAGAGCATGGTAAAGTCCACATAATCCGTTTCTTTAATTACAAGTAATTTTCTATATTCATCTTCATGCAGGCGTTTAAAAAGGAATGAACTGCCCGAGGGAATTACCAGGAACCCGAGATTTTTTAGAATGTAATATACGTAAAAGTTGAAAAAATCTCCCGACAGCATTTTATTTATTATTTCCTTCTCTGTCAAATCAGTATCCGGGGAAATTTTTCCTTTCATATAAAGGTATAGAGCTTCATACGGCATTAACCTGAAATCGTCTCCATTTAACTTTCCCACATGATACTTATTTATTACCTGTGCCGGCGATGAATTTTTAAATTCAAATTTTATGTTATTGCAGTTAATTTCCATTTTAAGATTAATCATTTACTATGATTATAAATTTTTGCCAGAGTATAGCCAAGTATTTCATTCATAATTCCAGAAAAATCGGAATTCCTGCTGTAGATAAAGTACACAGTATTGTATAGTGATGCAAGCTTTGATATTTCCGGTTCCCAGAATTTTGATTGGTATCTCAGATCGGATTTTGTTGCAATAATAAAAATCTCCATATCACTGTTATGTGTCTTTAAAAATATTTCTGCATCGTTAAGGCTTTCAACATCTGTTATATCAACTGTAAGAAGTACAAAAGTAGATTTTGTAATAAATTTTTCATTCAATATTTCAAAGGGCATTTCAAGGAACAGAAGGTCTATGTCATATTCCTCCGACATAAAGTCAAAATCTATCTTCTTTCTGATAAAACCATGGTTATTTAAAGAAGAATCACAACCATATACCGCATGCGAGATTAATGAACTCTTGCCCGAATTCTTTCTTCCCGTAACAGTTACCTTCCAGGTTAACTTTTGTACCATTAGAGTTCGAATTAATAACCATTATAAAACTTTTTTTTATTTTGTTGCAATTATTTTTTTAATAGTTAACAAAATACTAAAATTATAGCATCAATTTATAGCAGACATGGTAATATTTTTTTATAATTTCTATATTCAAAGTAAAATAATTAACGCTGGAGAGATAAATTTATTTTAAGCATGTAATGTACTATCAATGATTAGGCCCTGGCTTCTTGCAATGGATCTTGATGGTACTGTATGGGACAATTTGAATATATCCGGTGTCATACCTCCATACACGAAAATTGATGATAAGAGTATAAAAAATAGTGAGAATACTGTAATTACGTTATTGAACGGGTCTATTGATTTTATCAAATGGGCAAGGGAAAACGGGGCAATTACAACAAGCCTTAGCTGGAACAGAAAAGATTATGCCATGGAGGCCTTAAAACAGTTCGGGATATCGGACCTTTTTGACCACAATTCCACAGACCACACCCCCGATAAGGATAGAAGACTGTTGAAACTATTAAAAGAATTGAATTCAAAAGGCGTATCCATATGCCCGGCCCGTGTTGTATACATTGACGACAGGGATTTGCATATAAATGATATTAGAAAAAATGTGGGAGATATAATATTTATAAACATCTGGAAATCCACTAAAGATTATTCAGAGGCAAAAAAAATTATAACTGAAAAAATATTGAATGGCGATGTATAAATTTAGAACAGAAACGTATTAGAAATATTTTAAATATTTAATAACTATATAAATATAAATATGAAATTAAATGGCCCAACAATATGGTTAAAAAGCGATTCAGATCCCGAGACATCATTTTCATGGAGTTTATGGGTGGCGTTGCACACACAGATTTATAGTTACGTTCATATAAACGATTACATAATAAGAACAAATGAAATCAATAAAATAATATCATTTAAAAATTATTTTGGATTTTTAAACGATGAAACACTTTATAAGAGATTATCAGCGGTAATCAATAAGAATCTGAAAAAACACAAAATTAACGAATTTAAAATTCATATTTCAGAAATAGACGACATTGGAAGGGCAATTACCTACATGGAGAAGGGCAGGGTGCTGATATTTGGTGTACCATTTTCCGGCCTTAACGGATTTAGTAATTATACAACTGTCAATAATGAAATCCCTGAAAATATTCTTTATTACAATGTCTCTGCTATGTATAATGATAATATTTATTCTGTTTCATCCATTGATGCCATAGAATCAAAAACCGGAATTGGCGAACTTTACAAAATGTATCCGGATGCAATAAAGGTAAATGAAATAAAGGAATTTATAAAATACTGTCAGAAGTACAGGGAGCATATTAAAATTATATATGTCAATGTGGTTACAAAATCGGGCGAGGAAATAAGGTCATTAAATGAGTATTAGGTGAATATAAATGCAGGAGGAAAGAAAGGTTGAAATTAAGAAATACCCTGCGGGGAATGATAATAAAAGTACAGTTGTAAAAATCTTAAACCGTTTCGTTTCCGAAACTTATGGGAATTTTATGGCAATTGATTCCAATTCAATAGAAGTAATGGATAAACTTCACTCATATATAGATCTCTTTTATCCGCAAATACTGAATGATAAAATAATAATCAAGAAATATGAACACATATTTTTTATCTCAGCAGATCAGGAAGATGGAATTGTAACGGTCAACGGCCCTGAAAGGTCAAACGCAATAAAAATCTTCCAGGAGATAAAATCGGCAGAAGTCAGGTCAGGAGAATCCCCTGCATTTGGAATCCTTGCAGAACAATTATCAAAGATACCCGAGATTCAAATATCGCTTACACCGGTTATGGAGATACTTACAGAGCTTATTAATAGGAATAGCGTTACATTAATATCAACAAGAAGCAATGATGCAAAACGCTTAAAATATTTTAATGAAATCAAGGACCTTAAAATATTTTCATCAGAATATAAATATGATGCGTGTATTATAACACCGGGTGAGGAATTTAATTCCGTGGCAATTAATGGTATATCTTCGCTGCTTTCTTATATAATGGTGAGAAAAATACCATATATATTGTCTATTCCTTCCATAAAACCGTATATAAGGACCGCCTATTCATATTATTATCTGTGCATGCTGTCAGGGTTATTGCTTGAAACCGGAGTAGAGTTACTTCGAAAAGAATATGGAATATTATATGGAAGAGAACCCGATATATTTAAATTTAAGAAATATCTGGAATCTATTGCGAATGTTAATATTTTAAATTATAAAGATAATATGGTAACAGGAATTGAAGAGATTTTTAAAAAATTATTATAAATATCGTGAACAAAATTATATGGCTTTCATGATTATAAAGTAATATAGTTTCTATATAGATATATAGACTCTATTGTGATTATGATTAAATACATATACAATATAATTACTTGAAATGGTAGATAATAACATTTTAGCGGATGCAGATAATGCGCCTACCGGAAGATTTCACTTGAAGGCTATATTTGTTGCAAGCATGGGGTTCTTTACAGATGCCTATGACCTTTTTGCCATATCAACGGCATTGCCGCTGATAGAATTTCAATTTGGTCTTACAGCAAAAAGTGATACTTTTCTGGTCGGTTTAGTTGGTGCTGCAGTTTTAATAGGAGCAGTAATCGGCGCTTTAACATTTGGAAGAATTGGGGATGTAATGGGCAGAAAATATGTTTATGGTCTTGAGATGACTATTCTGGTAATATTTGCAATAGTCTCGGCATTTTCAGTAAATGTATATATGCTTATAATAGTAAGATTCCTTCTTGGTATTGGAATAGGTGGTGACTATCCGATAAGTTCGACAATTATGAGCGAATATTCCAATGTTAAAAGCCGTGGTAAGATGGTTCAGACAGTTTTTGCAATGCAGGGCTTTGGTCTTCTACTTGGAGCTGTAATAGGATTAATAGCCATAAGAACAATGCCGGCTGATTATGCATGGAGATTCATGCTTGCATTCGGAGCAATTCCGGCAGGGTCCGTTATATACCTGAGGAGAAAAATAAAGGAAACACCAAGGTATTCATTACAGACAAAAGGAGATGCAGTTGCAGCGGCCGCAGCAGTTGAGGATATTACACATAAAAAGATCAATGTTGACGAAAAAACAGTCAAGGTCCAGAAAGTTTCATTCAGAAAATATCTTCCATACTTAATAGGAACTGCAGGAAGCTGGTTCCTCTTTGATATGGCTTTCTATGGAACATCAATAAACAACTCTCTTGTATTCGCAAGTATTGGCTATGGCTCAGCAGGACTTGCAACTGTAGCAGCTGCAATACACACAGCTTACAATACAGCTGTTGGAAATATAATAATTGCTGCTGCCTTCGAAATTCCCGGATACTGGATAGCCTTTGGGCTTATAGACAGGGCAGGCAGAAAGCTCTTACAATGGGCAGGTTTTGCAGTAATGGGTATAGTTTATCTGACACTTGCAATATTGTATACACCAATAAGTGCTGATATACCGATATTCATAGGTTTATATGGTGCGTCATTCCTGTTTGCAAATATAGGGCCAAACTCGACAACATTCATACTTCCAACAGAGCTGTTCCCGACACAGATAAGAACAACGGCACATGGAATATCAGCAGGTGCAGGAAAAACAGGAGCTGCAATATTTACATTTCTGGTTCCTACAATCATAGTGGCTCTTGGACTGCCGGGACTATTTGCAATACTTACTGTCCTTGCCTTTGTAGCTGTAACAATAACACTGATATTCATAAAAGAAACAAAGGAAAAATCCCTGGAACAGACAAGCACGGCACCAAATATAAATTTAAAATTATAAATAATTTTAAAACATATTTTCAAATTTTTTATTTAATAATTTAATTTAATTCAGCCAATGAATTTTTTGATTCAATGTATTTATCAATAGCTTCAATCATCATTGCAATTACTATAATAATCCCTCCAATAATTATATCAAGCGTTGGTATTTCTTTCAATATTAATATAGAAGCTATAACTGCAAATACAGGCTCTCCCACATAGACAACTCCGGCTGCTGTCGGTTCAATATACATCAACGCTTTTGTATTTATCAATATTGCAAAAAAGCTTGCAAATAAGGCTGTGAAAATAATCGTAAATATTACAATTGGATGGTAAAGACCGGCTAAATGGAAATTAAACGGAAGGAATAATGACGATAAAAGCCCGACCATTAGCAACTGGTAAAATGTAAATACCATATTATCAAGGAATTTTGTATATTTATAGACATAGGCAGTCTGTATGGCATAGAATATTGCACATATAAATGTCAAAATATCGCCAAAGGTGTCAGCTGAATTAAAATGCAGTGATGACATTATTAAAAGTCCGGTAAATCCGGCAATAACAGCTATAATATCAATCCTGTTTAGTTTTATTTTAAGGTATATTAAAGAGATTAACGGGAGCAAAACAACATACATTCCTGTTATTAAACCTGATTGCGATGAAGTTGTATATTTTAATCCTACTGTTTGCATATAATATGCAATAAAAAGTAAAATTCCTCCGGTTATACCGAATAAAAGATTTTTCTTTTCAAACAATTTTTTATTTTTATAAATAAGCGGTATCATAAGAATGGCAGAAAGTATAAATCTTAGAGAAAGAAGCATTACCGGACTTATATAATACAATGTCAGCTTCATAATTGGAAATGTTGCTCCCCATATGATAACAACAGAAATTAACATCAAAAAATAGAATATCTTGCCTTTCATTCTACCATAAATCATTTTTAATTAATTAATTTAATCAGGAAAAATTGGATTAATTTATTTATAACTATTTTTTATGAGCCCGTCAGAAAATATTTAATGAGTTTAGGTCTTCTCATAATTATTGAAAATACAATTCTTGCCGGGTAATCTATGTCTCCTATTGTATTTATTTTATTTATTATCTTCTCTGAATCTATTTCATTAAATATTTTAGTAAGCAGTGCATCATTTACACTTATTTTAGAAAAATAACGCTGAACCACAGCATCAATAAATAATTCGCGCCCTATTTCATGCTTCCACAAACTCTGGTATCTTTTTAATGTTTCAGCTGTAAAATTTTCAGTTTTAAATGCATTATCAATGGCGGTATAAGCATTTTTTGCGGATATAATTCCCGTGTATATGCCGCCTCCGGATAAAGGTTTTACAATACCTGCCGCATCCCCAAGCAGTAAAGACCTGTTTGAATATGTCCTTTTAAGGTAATTGATTGGAATTGGCCCGGCATTAATGCCAAGTATCTGCGACCTCTCAAATTTGCTATTTATATTCCTGAAATATTTTATTGCTGTAACATGGTCAACACCCACACCAATTCTGGTTATCTCACCTGAAGGAACAGCCCAGCCAAAAAAACCCTTGCTGTTCTGTGAACCTATGAAAACATTTACATCATCCTGGTCATCCAGATGAAATGACGAATCGACCTGATAAGTAGATATAAGCTTTTTAGGCCTCTCATAATTCAGGGATTTTCTAACAGTACTGTTTGCACCGTCAGCACCAACTATAACATTTGCCCTTGCATATTTTATTTCACCGTTTTCCCTGTATTTTACCTCTGCATAGTCATTTTCAGACCTTGCATCCAATACCCTTGAATTTATATGAAAATCTGTGCCTGTGCCTATGGCCATAGCAGCAGCATCTTTGTCAAATTCGTCACGGTACATTACTATAGTTTTCTCTCCCTTTGATATGTGTATATTACGCCCATCGGGGAAATATACATTTGCACCATGAACTGTATTAATCTGTGCTCTGGATTTAACATATTCAAATACCCTTTCTGAAACAAGCCCGGTACATTCCACCGGTTTTCCAACTTCCCTGTGCTCTTCCAGCTGAAGAACACTGTATCCATTCTTTGAAAGCAGGTATGATAAATATGAACCGGAAGGACCGGCGCCGGCAACTATAACATCATACACGTTTAATGATTATAATTGATTATATATACTTTTGACAGCCGGTAAAAATATCTATATACATAATAAACAATGTCATTATGTGTATAATAGAGGCACTTCTATTTTGCCATTGCATTACGGCCACCCTCCAGAATATCTATATAAAAGGATGATAAAACTTGGCGGCATTATTTCAGATATTATCATTAAAAATTATGGAACAGATATATTACTCGAAAGACTCGGTGATCCCTTCTGGTTCCATTCACTTTCACTTGCAATAGGATTCGACTGGAACTCCAGCGGAACAACAACTGCAACGCTAAGTGCTCTTAAAGAGTATATTAACAGGCATGACGATTTAAAAATTTTGGGGGGTAAAGGAAAACATCTATCTCAAATTGGCCCTGAATTTCAGCAGCTTGAAAGGGATGGAAATATTCCATCGAGTGCAATAGAAAGAATAAGAAAGGACTCTAAAATTATTGGAAGAATAGACCAGAAACTGCTTCAGGACAGTTTTGATTTATACATGCAGTTTATAATTGTTGATTATCATGGAAATTATACGATTATTAATCAGGGCATGAATGGTAAAATCGGGCTTGCACGGAGGTACCACTGGATAAAAAACAATAAAGATTTTCTTGATGACAAGCGCAATGGAATTTCAGGCTATGAACATGATAATATTTTAGACCTTTCATCCGGTGAAAGCGGAAAAAACAGGGATGACATAATCAAAATTATAAAGGACAATCCGTCAAGGTACAGCAGGCAGCGTTCACTGGACAATTTTATGGAATCAGCTCCGGTTCTTGACCTTAATTATAAAATAGACTGGAATAAGATGCGTGACCTATACGAGTATAATCCTGACAGCTTTAACGAACTTATTGGAATGAATGGTTTATCAAAGTCAACATTGCGTGCACTTTCACTTCTTGCTGAAATTATCTACGGAGACAGTCCGTCTTTTAAAGACCCTGTTAAATTTTCATTCTGCCTTGGGGGAAAAGATGGCGTGCCAAAACCGGTTAATAGAAATGATTATGATATGGCAATAAAATTTTACAGTGACATACTTAAGGGCTCATCTTATTCAGGTGATGTATTGAAAAGGCTTGCAAAGATGAGCTATGAAAAATCACATTTATAATCATAATTTTCATTTAATGAGATATTGGATAAGTCCCGGTATTACATTTGTGATAAACAGCAATATTTATTGTTTCCGCCATACAATTACCGGTATAAAAGATAACACCAACTTCTATATTATATAATAGTTTGCAGGATCAAAAATCCATTTTTAACCATTTGTATTCGGGCAAAAATTAATAATATAAAACCTAATCACACTGCATGGTTACAGTATCGATAGACATAGGTGGTACCTTTACAGACATTATAATAATGGATGGGGATATAAATTATTACAAAGTACCCACCACGCCTGCAAATCCGGAGAAAGCTGTTAATAATGGACTAAAAAAATATCTTCACGGTGATATTGATGAGTTCATACATGCAACCACAATAGCCACAAATTCACTGCTTGGCCAGTATGGTCTTGAACTGCCAAAAACTGCATTAATAACAACAAAAGGATTTCGTGATACTATAGAAATAGGAAGACAAAACAGGCCGGAGCTTTATAATCTTGATTTCCACAGGCCAAAAACACTGGTCCCTCAAAAATACAGGTACGAGGCAGATGAGAGATCCAATGTCAATGGAAAAATAATTAAAAAAATCAATGTAGAATCAATGTCAAATGCTGTTAATACAATGAAAAAAAATAATGTAAAATCCGTTGCTGTTTGCTTTTTACATTCTTATATAAATCCATCAAATGAAATTGAACTTAAAAAATACCTTTTAAAGTATTTTGACAGTGTCTCAATTTCATTTGAGGTATCGCCGGAACCAAGAGAATTTGAGAGGACATCCACTACTGTTGTGAATGCCGTTTTAATGCCCGTTGTATCGGTATATCTTAAAAAGTTAAAATCTGTACTTGAAAACTTCGGTTCTCCTGAAATAGGTATGATGTCAAATGCCGGCGGCCTTGTTTCAGTTGATGAGGTTATAAGCAAGCCTGTGAATATAATAGAGTCCGGTCCGGCAGCCGGAGTTATTGCAGCCAGTGAATTTTCATCACTGCTTGGCATAGATAAGGTAATAAGTTTCGATATGGGCGGAACAACATCAAAGGCAGGCACTGTAATAAAACATAATGTAGATATTACTGCAGAATATGAGGTTGGCGGATCCTCCCATCATGGAAGAATTGTAAAGGGTACAGGTTATCCGGTAAGATTTCCTTTTATTGATTTGTCTGAAGTTTCTTCCGGCGGAGGTACTGTAATATGGAAGGATAAAAGCGGGGCATTAAATATTGGTCCAATGAGTGCAGGGTCAGATCCGGGTCCGGTTGCATATAACCTTGGAGGAAAGGAACCAACTATAACAGATTCAAATCTTGTTCTTGGAATTATAAATGACAAAATGTCAGGGTCGGATAAAATTTTAAGAAAGGATCTGTCGTTAAAGGCACTTGAAAAGCTTGGAGAACCATACTCTGTTGCAGAATCCGCAATAAAGCTTGCAAATCTTGAAATGGCAAGGGCAATAAGGCTTGTAACAGTAGAACGCGGGCTTGACCCTGCAGAATTTACACTCTTTGGCTTTGGAGGTGCAGGTCCACAGGTTACCATGCCGGTTGCAGATGAACTCGGCATTAAAAATGTAATAATACCCCCGGAACCCGGAGTATTCAGTGCCCTTGGACTTATGCTTGCAGATATAAAATATGAGGCCAGAAAGTCCTATCCTGAAAACCTTAAAAATGACTTTAATGAACTCGAGGATCGCTTAAGAAAACAGGTAGAAGCTCCAGAATTTATAAAATATGCCGATTGCAGATACACAGGCCAGGGATCTGAACTTACAATTCCTGTAAGTGAAGTAAATAAAGATAAGATTGTTGCAGACTTTACAGAAGTACATAACAAGACTTTTGGATTTACTCTTGACCGTGACGTTGAAATCCTGACAATAAGGGTTTTTGCCATGAAAAAGAGGAAAAAGCCTGAAATGGGAAACAAAACAGATATGAAGGCAGAGATATACAAAAGGAATGCATATATAAACGGCGGCTGGAAAAGCGTAAATGTTTACCAGAGAAACGCCATGCCGGTAAATGAGAAGGTAAGTGGTCCGGTCATTATAGAAGAGGATGGTTCAAGCACTTTTGTTCCTCCGGGCTGGGAAATATATCGTGGGAAATTAAACGAATTAAGGGCGATGAAATTATGACTGACTGGGAAATTATAGGAAAGGCTACACAGTTTATAGCCGAGGAAATGGGCGTTGCTTTAAAGAGGTCTGCAATATCACCCAATATAAGGGAAAGAATGGACCACAGCTGCGCTGTAATAGATAAGGATGGAAGAATTATAGCACAGGCCGAACATATACCTGTGCATCTCGGTTCATTTAAAATCGGATCGCTTAATATTATCAATTATATGAAAAACAACAATATAAAACTTAAGGAAGGAGAAATGCTGATAACAAACGACCCGTATATATCGGGTACACACCTTAACGATGTAACAATAATCGCCCCCGTATATGATAAAGATGAAATTTTCTGTTATGTTATTAATAAGGCACACAACGTAGATGTGGGCGGACCTGTTTTTGGAAGCCTTAATCCCGATGCAAAGAACCTTTACCAGGAGGGTTTGATAATACCTCCGGTAATAATCAGCAATGACATAATAAAAATTATACTTGCAAATTTTAAGGACCCTGAAACTGCCAGGGGAGACCTTAATGCGCAGATGTCAGCAAACAGGATGGGCATAAGTCGAATAATAGAATTAAAAGACAAATACGGCCCGCAGGAAATATTAAATTCATGGAATTTACTGATTGAACATTCAAGAGAATTATCTTTACTTGCTTTAAAATCATGGAAGCCGGGAAAATACAGTGCAGAGGATTACCTTGAAAGGGGCATAGAAAGGATAAATATCGACATAACACTGGATGTAAGCCCTGATGGCATAACTGCCGATTTCACAGGAACCCACGATGAGATAGAATATCCATTGAATGCCGTTGAGGGTGTTACATTCTCGGCAGTTGCATTTGCAATCAGAAGTGCAATGCAGTATTCAATACCCACAAATGAGGGATTCTATTCCATTTTAAGTATAAAGGCGCAAAAAAACTCTCTGGTAAATCCTGAACAGGGTTATCCTGTATCCGGAGGCAACGTTGAAACAACACAGAGGATAGCGGATGTCACATTGCGTGCACTCAGTAATTTCCTTGATTACATACCTGCAGCTTCTTCAGGCACAATGATGAATTTAATGCTCGGTGGTAAATACGGAAACAAATACTGGTCCTATTATGAAACAATAGGCGGCGGAAATGGAGCAAGATTCGATTCAAACGGTGAGTCAGGAATTCACAGCAATATGACAAATACATTGAATACTCCTGTTGAAATTGCTGAAAGAGAATATCCATTTTTCTTTACAAGAAACAATTTAAGAAAAAACAGTTTCGGCAGGGGTAAATTCCATGGCGGCGAGGGAATTATAAGGTCATTCCGCGTTTTGAACAGGACATACATATCAGTTATAGCCGACAGATTTATAATACCTCCATGGGGACTTCATGGCGGTTTCCCGGGCAAGACAGGCAAACTTTATATTATAAGCAATGGTCGAAAAAAATCCATGCCAAGCAAATTTACATCAGTTCTGGAAGAAAATGACGAGGTCATAGTAGAGACTCCGGGTGGCGCAGCCTATGGAGAAAAACAATAATTTTTTATGATATATTTTTATAGAAAGTAAAATTATAGAAACATGAAAATTCTTTCATGGAATGTAAACGGTCTGCGTGCTGCTATAAAAAACGGAATACTAGATGAATTAAAGAAAGAGGACCCGGATATAATATTATTCCAGGAGGTAAAGGTCGATAAACTATCAGTTCCCGAAGAGATTTACCATCTGAATTATAAAGTATATCTTAATTCCGCAGAAAAGAAAGGCTACAGTGGAACAATGGCACTGAGCAAAATTGAACCATTGAATTATTCAACAGGCATTGGAATACCTGAATTTGATTCAGAAGGTAGAGTTCAGACACTTGAATTTGAAGAATTCTATATTGTAAATTCATATTTTCCGAATTCCCAGCATGGACTGACAAGACTGGATTTTAAAATGGATTTTAATGACAAAATATTAAACTACCTTGAAAGTTTAAAGAAGAAAAAACCGGTAATTATAACCGGCGATTTCAACGTTGCCCATGAGGAAATAGATATAGCAAGGCCAAAAGACAATGAAAAGAATGCAGGTTTTACAATAGAGGAAAGAACTTTCATGTCAAAGTTTTTAGAAGAAGGATATATAGATTCTTACAGATATTTTCATAAGGATCCGGGCCATTATTCATGGTGGTCATACCGCTTCAATGCAAGGGAGAAAAACATAGGATGGAGAATAGATTACTTTATTATCTCCAAAGATTTTATAGATAAATTAAAAGATTCAATTATAATGGAAAATATAAAAGGATCTGACCATGCTCCACTGGAGCTCTTAATTAAATGATAAAATATATAAATATTGGAATTACAATTAATTTTTTTCTATTTCAGAATGTCTTCTTATTTTTTTCCATGCAAAACCCTTGAAACGCTCACTTTCTTCAACTTTTCCTCTCTGATGGTATCCGTAAGCCTCCCAGTATCCGTCCTCATATTTTCCAATCAGTTTTATTTCCGTTATCCACTTTGCACTCTTCCAGCCATATAGTGATGGAATAAAGGGCCTCGCCGGAAATCCGTGCTTTACCCCAAGAGGTTTGTTGTCTATTTGCAAAGCAAGAATACTGTTTTTATCCACTGCATCATCGAACGGTACAGGAGTATCATAACCGTCTGCGCAGACAAACATGACCCACTCTGTTCTATCAGATGGAATTGAATCCATGATTAATTTTCCAAGTGACGGACCTGTAAATTTTGCCTCTTTTATTGACCATTTGGTAACACAGTTAAAGTCAGAAATATATTCCAGCTGTTCCATTTTATTAAGGTCGCTGTAAGAATATTCTGCAGGCTTTTTCACATCCCCATCTATTTTAAGTGACCATTTTGTCTCATCTATGGAAGGACCCCCAAGTGCATCGTAAATTATCCAGTTATTAACATAATACTGACCCGGATTCTTTATTTCAATTTTTTCCATACAACATAAATATTGAAAAGCTTTATAACTGTTTTTTAAAAAATTTTTTATTTTTATTGAATTTTTTAAAGATTAAAATTATATTATATGTTAAAATAAACGTCTATGTTAATGATTTACACTATACTTCCTGTTACAATAATAGGTATATCAATTTTACTTGCCACCATGCATATGGTAGCTCCTGACCACTGGACGCCAATACTTTCTTATTCAGCCAGAAACAGGCTTGACAGGAGAAAAACGGGAATAATATCACTCTCTCTTGGTCTTATTCACGGCATCTTCTCTGCAATTATATCATTTTTAATTGTAATAATAGGCATTACATTTTTTCCTGAATTTTATATTAAAATTTTAACAGTTGGAATTCTGGCATCAGTTGCCATTTATATATTTCTAAATGCCAATCTGGAAGAGAGGAAAAACAGCGATAAAACAGTAAACAGGTCAATTCTCCTTGTAAGTATCATACCGGACCCTGCAATAGTCCCTATAATTCTTATAGCTACTATTTATGGAATGCAATTTGTCTATGTAACACTTTTATTATTTGTTATAGCATCTGCAACTGCGCTACTATGTGTAACATTATTACTCAGCAAATATCTTATAACAAGAATTAAAACATTTACACCGAAGAAAATAGATTACATGGTATCATTAATTCTAATAGGCACAATGCTATTTGTTTTATTATAGATCATAAATAAAGGTGAAAAATGATAATTACCATTCTTACTATTTACGGTTCAGCAGTACTCGCAATGATGATGATTTTCTATATTCTTGAGAAAAGGAATCCCATATATACCCTATTTTTCGCCCTGACATGCTTCGGTTCCTCACTTTACGGTTTTCTTTCCGGCGTGTATCCGTTTTTTGTTATAGAGTTAATATGGGGAATATTTGCAATCCATAGATTCACCGGGATGAGGAAAAAACTATATAATCATATATAAATATTTATATGTTTTAAATGAATTCGAAAATATGCGCCGTGGCTATCTTGTAATAGGTATAATAATTATGTCATTTAATTCTCTTTACCAGTATTCATGGAATGCCTTTGAACCGCTTTTAAAAACAGGTTTAAATGTTTCTCTTGTACAGATTGAAGTTGCATTTACACTCTTTGCTGTTTTTTCAACAAGTTTTCAGGGTGTTGGGGGATTTTTTGCAGACAGGGATGGACCGAGAAACATAGGGTTAATCTCTGCATTTCTCTCAGCATCGGGTTTTATTGGCACATCATTTATTCACAATTTATACTTATTTTATTTTTTATGGTCCCTGGGAAGCATAGGGGAGGGTATACTTTACGGAATAGCCACAAATCTCGGTGTAAAATGGTTTCCCGGAAAGAGGGGTTTTGCCGTTGGCTTTGTTTCACTTGGCTTTGGCCTTGGTGCGGCCGTTGCAAATATCTTTATTGTAAGGGCATTGTCGTTCAGGCTTCCCATGCTTATTATAGGTATTTCTGAAATAATAATACTGCCGGTCCTTCTTATGATTGCAAAGTATCCCGAAAAAAATACACTTGCCGGGGAACCAACATCCAAAAACCTCAGGAATAAAAGATTCTGGATCCTTTATATATCATTTATACTTGGTGCTATTCCATTAATAGTTGTTTCAGCATCATTCGGATATCTTGGTGAAAAACTTCCGCTTATTGAATTTACACTTCTTGTTTCAATATTTCCCTTACTCAGTGGGGTGAGCAGACCAATACTCGGTTATGTATCAGATTTTATTGGAAGGATAAAAGTTGTACTTATAATAGATATTCTTCTTGTAACCGGCTCAATTTTTCTATTACTTAGATTATATATCCCGGCAATAATATTAATAGGTTTCTTTGGCGGATCAATGATTTCAATGTATTTCGCACTCATTGGCGACATATTTGGACCTAAATTTTCAACTGTAAATAATGGAGTTTTCTACACGGGTAAGTCAATATCGGGATTTATCGGGAGCACTGTATTTGCAGCACTTTTTATTTTTGATCACAATATTTCATTTGTTTTTGTTCTGGTTGCGAGTATTTCGGCAATATTTTTCCTGCTTGCATCCATTCCAAAAAAGTCATCGACACTATAATTTTTTATTTAAATAAATAATTATGATAGATGGTAAATATAGATGAAGCAGTTATAGCCAGATATGAATCTGGCGGTTACCGTTTTGAGATACTTGTGGACCCTGACGCAGAATCAAGGATAAGAGAAGGAAAAATTGATATTGAAAATGACCTTGCAATTCCAGAGGTTTTCAAGGATGCAAAAAAAGGAGACAGAACCAATGAAGAGGTTTTAAGGCATACATTCAAAACTACAGACATTGCCCAGATAGCCATTGAAATAGTGCGAAGAGGGCAAATTCAGCTCACAACTGACCAGAGAAGACAGATGCTTGAAACAAAAAGAAAACAGGTCATAAATGAAATTGTAAGAGAGGCAATAAATCCGCAGACAAATACACCTATACCTGCAATAAGAATTGAAGAGGCAATGGAGGAGGCAAAGGTTAGAATTGATCCATTTAAAGGCATTGATGAACAGGTACAGACAGTATTAAAAGCCATACGCCCGCTTATACCTATAAGGATGGAAAAAGTCAGGCTTGGTATAAAAATATCGGGCGAGGCATATGGACGTCTTTATGGCGATATTTCAAGATCAGGTTCAATACTCAAGGAAGAATGGTCAAATTCCGGTGAATATCTCTGTATAGTGGAAATCCCTGCCGGAATGCAGGGTGATATGATAGATCTGGTAAATAGAAAGACAAATGGGGAAGCAGACATCAAAATTTTAAAATAAAAATCAGGGTTTATAAATTAAAAGGATGGTATTCGAGAGAATTTCTTTCTGTAATATAAATAAAATCCAGATGTTTTTACACAAAAGCAAATTTAACTTTCAAATAGTTAGATAAAAACATTTTATATGTTAAATTGATGTGGTATAAGGAAAGTTAAATATATATTGATAATATAATTCAAAATATAAAAGGTGTATTAAGTGGAAACAAAAAAAATAGTATATCCGGGGGACAGGATTGATACAGGTGAACTAAAACCCCGCAATGGCATGTATGAAAATAATTCAGAATATTTTTCAGAATATTTTGGCGTTGTTCAGGAGAGTGAAAAATTTGTTGATGTTGCTCCATTCAACAGTCCTTATATTCCGAGGACAAATGATAAGGTAATAGGTAAAATAATGGATATTGGACCAACAATGTGGACCGTTGATATAAATTCGCCTTATTATTCGCTTCTTCATATGAACGATACTCCATGGCACATATCATCCGGCGACCTGACCAGATATTTAAAGGTTGGAGACTATGTTTATGCAAAGGTGTCACTATCCAATGAAATAAAGGAGAGCTGGATTTCCTTAAGGGACAATGGTTTGAGAAAGCTTGAAACAGGACGTGTAATTTCGGTTAAACCACCAAAAGTTCCAAGAGTTATAGGGAAAAGCGGCAACATGATTAATATGATAAAAAATGAAACAGACACCAAAATAATTGTCGGTCAGAATGGTTTTATCTGGGTTGATGGAGAATTAAACAATGTAAAAAATGCCATAGAGGCAATAAGAATTGTTGAGAAGGAAGCACATACAATTGGTTTAACAGACAGGATGTCAGAATATCTTAAAAAACTTAAGGGTGAAAATTGAATGGAAGGAAATATAAAGTTAATAAAAGATGATGGTTTAAGGCTTGATGGAAGAGCTTTTAATGAAATGCGTCCGATCAGGATAGAAACCGGGATAATTAAAAATGCTGATGGTTCGGCATTCATTGAATGGGGAGCGAATAAAATTATGGTTGCAGTTTATGTCAGGGAGGCATATCCAAAACATGCACAAAATATAGACCGCGCCATAGTTAAGGCAAGATATAATATGTCAGGTTATTCTGTAGAGGAAAGAAAAAGGCCGGGACCGGACAGAAGAACAATGGAAATTTCTAAAGTAATTTCAGAGGCATTATCTTCTGCAATAGTTCTTGAGAAACTTCCAAGGGCAGAGGTTGATGTATTTATTCAGGTGCTCGAGGCAGATGCGGGTACAAGAATTGCAAGCCTTACAGCATCGGCCGTGGCAGTGGCAGATGCAGGTGTTCCCCTTCGTGATATTATTGTTGGCTGCACAGCAGGCAAGGCCGATGGCAAGATTGTCCTTGATTTATCAAAGGATGAAGATAACTACGGACAGGCAGATATACCTATGGCAATTATGCCCAGAACCGGCAAAATTGTTCTCCTGCAGATTGACGGCGATGTATCACAGGAGGAAATGGATACAGCAACGTCAATGATGCTCGAAGCTATGCCAAGGATAAGTGAGATACAGAGGAATGCTTTAATGAGCAAATATTCTCTTGAGGATGGTGAGTAAAATGCCTATGGATTCAAGCGCAGTTTTATCGGAAATCAGGAAAGATTTTATATTAAACAGTTTAAAGACAGGAAAAAGACTTGACGGGAGGAAAATTGATGAATTCAGGCCTATTAAAATTACAGAGAATTTCATACCAAAGGCAGCCGGTTCGGCAATGGTAGAACTCGGTAATACAAAGGTAGTTGCAGGAATCAAAGTTGAGGAAGGAACACCATTTGAAGATACTCCAGACGCGGGTGTCATGGCATTAAATATAGAACTTTTGCCAATGGCTTTTCCAACATTTGAATCCGGACCGCCAAGTGAACAGGCAGTAGAGTATTCAAGAGTTGTTGACCGCGGAATAAGGGAAAGCAAGATGATTGATACTTCAAAACTTGTAATAGAATCCGGCAAAAAAGTCTGGATGATATTTGTTGATATAGATGTTCTAAATTATGACGGAAATATAATAGATGCAGCCACTATGGCCGCAGTGGCAGCACTGAGAAGCACAGTAGTACCGGCATCAAAATTGGGTGAAAAGGACTATCCTTTACCTGTAAATGCACATCCTATTTCAGTGACAATGGCAAAGATCGGTGACGATCTTTTATGTGATCCGGATCTCGAAGAGGAGCAAATATCAAATGGAAGAATTACAGTTACTTTATCCGAGGATGGCAATATACATGCAATGCAGAAAGGTGAGGTTGGTGAATTCTCTCTCGATGAGATAAGGAAAGCTATAAAAACATCGAGTAATATAGGTAATGAATTAAGAACCAAATATTTAAGGTGAATTAAATGACAAAACATACAGTAAAAGTAGGTGCATCAGGCAGATTCGGTCCAAGATACGGTGTTACTGTAAGGAAGGCATGGAATAAGATATATAAGCAGAAAATAGACTTTTATATATGTCCATCCTGCAAGCAAAAGAAGGTAAAAAGGATTGCCAGTGGAATATGGGAATGCCGCCACTGCAACTATAAATTTGCAGGCGGATCGTATACACCGGCATACAGTGATGAAGTAATAAAGGAGATAAATACACATGTATAAATGTATAAGATGTGGAAGACAGCTTGAAAAATCATTCGGAACCACAGATATAGAATGTGAATGCGGTTCCAGAGTATTTATAAAAGAAAGGCCAAGTATCGAAAAAGTCGTTAAGGCCAGATAATTAAGTATTTTTTTATGAACGAACTTCAAAATTTATTTTCTCATAATTTATGTTTGAGATGTACCGGAAGGATATTTGCGTCCATCGATTCAGGTTTTACAAACATTGACCGTGGCAAACACCTGCTATTTTCTTATAAATCATTTTATGGAAGTACGGAAATAGGTGATAAATGCTGGCTATGCAACGGTGTATTTCAGGATTTTGATAAATATTATAATATGGTAATGGATAAAATCAAAGATTATGAATATAAAACATTCTTAATAGGTTCTAAATTTGACCCTGATATACTGATAGAAGAGGCCAAGATACAGAATTTATACGGAAATAAAGGAGAAAGCATAAAAAAGGAATTTAACAGGGAATTCGGGAAATATTTTTCTATGAAAACCGGAAAGGAATTTTCAAAAGATGCAGATATAACAATCGAAATAAATACAATATATGATACTGCCGGCCTTTTGATAAAATCAATTTACATTTATGGAACCTATATTAAGAAGAGGAGAGATATACCACAGACAAGGTGGATAAATGGCAGTGGTGATACTGTAGAGTCAATAATAGGTGATAATTTAATTTCCATTACCGGCGGTACAAATTATAAATTGCACGGTTCGGGAAGGGAAGATGTTAATGTTATGATGCTGGGAAATGGAAGGGAATTTATTATAGAAATATTAAATCCCGTAAAGAGAAATATAAAACTGGAAGAGTTTCAGGCAAATGTAAATAATTCAGGCAAAAATATATTTATATACAATCTTAAATACAGCAGTAAGGAAGAAATAAGAAAAATAAAAGCTGCAGCATATAACAAAGTATATAATGCAATAATCGAATCACCTTCAAATATAGACCGGAATAAACTAAAAGAAGCAGCAGAATACTTTACAAATCGCGTTATAGATCAAAGGACTCCGGAACGTGTAATGGGAAGCAGATCGGATTTAATAAGAAAAAAAGAAATAAAATATATAAATATAGAGGCTATAAAGGATAAGGAAGCCACAATAAAAATATGTTCTGAATCCGGGGCATATATAAAGGAATTAATTAACGGCGACGGTGGCAGGACAAATCCAAGTCTCTCATCCGTTTACGGCACGGAATTAAACGTTGCCAGTCTGGATGTAATTGAAATTGAAAGGTGAATTAAATGACAAGAATGTCTAATGGAAGCAGATCAGGTTCGAGAAGCAAGCTTACGAAGAAAATAAAGCAAAGGGGTATACCAAAGGTAAATGACCTTTTAAAAAGCTTTGAGATTGGTGATACAGTTGCAGTGGTTATAAATTCAGCTGTACATAACGGTATGCCATTCCATAATTTCCAGGGAAGAACAGGCAAGATTATAGGCATGCAGGGTCATTGCTATGTACTTAAGATCAAAATAGGAAGTACAGAAAGAAAGATAATTTCTGCTCCTGTTCATCTTAAGAGGTTAGCCCAATGAAAATAAGCTATAAAACCAACGTTGAGGTTTACAACATGCTCAGCGAACTTGAAGAAAGGACCAAGAATGAAAATGATGCTTTATCATACGTTGAGAAGTTTTTAAAGTATGAACATAATACAGATATGAATGAATTATATTCAGAAATTAGCAAGGTTCATCGTATACCTAAAGAAGTTATAATGAAAATTATAGACATAAAACCCGGGAATAATGAGGAACTTGTTGCAATATTAAATTCATATAATATTAACCTCGATAACAAAGTTTTAGATAGTATAATAGATATACTCAAGGGTTTATAAATGGAAGAATACGCATATATTATCGATTACCTGCCTCAGGGCAGGGCAGAGGACAAAAATTTTAGGAAATCGCCACTGATTCTTGCAGTGGGGGAAAATGAATTCAAGCTTCTTGAAATACTCCCGAAGCCAAATGCAGTTATATCTGTTGGTGATAGAATATATATAGGCAAGTCACCGGAACTCAGGGATAAAATTATATCAATTAAACGAAGAATTACATATAACGAATTAACAAGTGCTGCAATCAGTGAACTGCCATATGCAATAGAAACAATTATAGATAAAAATCCTGAACCATTCATTGAATTTTTCAATAAGGCAGATGCCATAAACGCAAGAATGCACACACTGGAACTTTTACCCGGTCTTGGCAATAAAAGCATGTGGGCCATTCTTGAAGAAAGAAAAAAAGAGCCTTTTAAGTCATTTGACGATATATCTGAAAGAGTCAAGAGTGCCCATAATCCAAAAAAGATGATAGTGAGCAGAATTATGGACGAGCTCCAGAACAGGTATGAAAAATACAAGTTATTTGTTGCCAAATGAGTAATAATTTTTCAAAAAAATATGGACAGGTGCTTCTTAAAGATAAAAATATAGCAATGAAAGAGGTAAAATATTTAAATCCTGCTCCAGGGGAGAGAATACTTGAAATTGGTCCAGGAACAGGAATCATTACAGATTATCTCCTTAATTATGACATATCATTAACAGCTGTGGAACCGGACCACAGATTCTATGAATATCTTTCATTAAAATATGAGGATGCAGTACATTCCGGCAAATTTAAAATAATTAAGGATAGTTTTACTAACATGGAAAACTCCTATTATGATAAGATAATAGGAAATATCCCCTATAATATTTCCTCAAAGATACTTTTTAAACTGCTAGATTTTGATTTTAAATATTCAATATTAATGGTGCAAAAGGAATTTGCGCAGAGGTTAATTGCAAATCCCGGTGAAAAGGATTATTCAAGACTTACTGTAAACACCTTTTTGAGAGGAAGTGTAAAAATACTTTTTAATGTCAACAGGAAGGTATTTTATCCGATTCCGGGCGTCGATTCTTCTGTAATTCTAATAGAAAAGAAAAATAATGAAATTGAACCTGAATTTGATAATTTATTAATAAAATTATTTTCAATGAGAAGGAAAAAAATTTCAACAATTATAAAAGGATATAATGGAAAATTTATAAATAACAGACCATACGAGCTAAGCCCGGATGACCTTAAATCTATTTACTATTATTGGATGAAGAATTATCTGAACCATTAACTTCCTTGCTGAGTATGTTGTTCAGTGCTGTTGCTGTAAAGAACTGTGATGTATCACCAACAACTGGCACATTCTGCGGAATCATTATAAGTGATCCTTTTCCTTCAAGTCCTATCTGGTAAACAATATCCATCCATCTAAGCTGAAAAGCTGTCGGGTTATCTTTGTACTGTAATGCCGCATCAACCATCTTTCCTGCTGCCTCAACTTCTGCAAGAGCCAGTGTAACCCTGGATCTTCTTTCTCTCTCGGCAGCTGCCTGTCTGGACATTGCATCCTGTAATGTCTGTGGAACAAGGACATCTCTTAATTCCACTGATGATACTTTTATACCCCAGTGTTCTGTTTTTTCATCTATAATCTGTCTTGCAGCCTCGCCAATTTTTTCTCTTTCTGACAATATTTCATCGAAGGAGGATTTTCCAAGAACTTCTCTTAGTGTTGTCTGTGCTGCAAGCTGTGTTGCTGCTGCGTAATTTTCGACATTTAATACTGCCTTATCAGCATCTATCACCTGAAAATACATAACTGCATCGACATTTACCGGAACATTATCCTGGGTAAATGTTGATTCTGTTTTAAATGCAACTGCCTGTATCCTATTTGATATAACAACTGTAATTTTAGATATAATCGGCGTCACATAAATCAATCCGGGGCCTTTCAAGCCCGTATATCTTCCAAGCGTTAAAACCGGAGCCCTCTGCCATTCCTTTAATATATGTATTCCCGAAAGTAAAACAGCTACTATTATTATTAATACAAGTATAAGAATTACTTCATCTACGTTTATAGCTACCATAACAACACAACATAATAAAATATTTAAATATTTGCTGTGCTAAAAAAAACTTTATTCTAACCATTTGAACATAGACATACAGATTACTGGCAAATAAGAAATTACATATTTCTTAATATGCGATTTTTTGTATTTTTATTATACGTCATTTGACTAATTGTACGACGTGAATTTTTATATACGCCTCCATCCTTTACCATTATGTCAGGAATAGTTAGCTATGGTTCATATATTCCTTATTACAGGATAAAACCGGAGGAAATAGCCAGGGTATGGGGAGACGACCCTGAAAAAATGAAGAATAATCTTTTTATTTTAAGCAAGTCAGTACCGTCTCCGGATGAGGACGTTGCATCCATTTCAGTTGAGGCAGCAAGAAACGCATTGAAAAGAGTAAAGATAAATCCAAAGGATATAGGTGCAATCTACGTCGGTTCAGAATCACATCCATATGCAGTAAAACCAACTGCCACAATTGTTGCTGCCGCTATAGGCATGCCGCTTGAATACTTTGCAGCGGACTACGAATTTGCATGCAAAGCAGGCACAGCAGGAATGCAGAATGTAAAGGCCATGGTCGATGCAGGTTATATTAAATACGGAATGGCCATAGGTTCAGATACTTCTCAGGGAGCGCCCGGAGATGCACTGGAATATTCAGCTTCTGCCGGAGGAGCTGCCATGCTTATAGGAAAGGATGATGTCATTGCAGAAATTAATGAAACCTTATCTGTTTCTACCGATACTCCCGATTTCTGGAGAAGAGAAGGGGAGCCATATCCAAGACACGGAGAAAGATTCACAGGCGAACCCGGATATTTCAAGCATGTTGTTGCAGCATCAAAAGCAATGATGGGAAAAGTAGGAATGAAGAGTTCAGATTATGATTATGTTGTTTTCCACCAGCCAAATGGAAAATTCCCCACAAGGGCTGCCAAAATACTTGGATTTACAGAGAAACAGTATAAAACAGGTCTTTTGACACCTTATATTGGAAATACTTATTCCGGTTCGACAATGATAGGATTATCTGCAATACTTGATGAGGCAAAGCCCGGTGACAGAATTCTGGCAGTATCATTTGGATCCGGTGCAGGTTCTGATGCATTCGATATAACTATAACAGATGAAATGAAAAACTATCAAAGGGAAAATGCACCGACAATAAAAAAATTGATTGAAAAAATTAAATTTATAGATTATGCTACATATACAAAATTCAGAAAAATACTGGTAATGGGTGGTAACTTTGAGTAATGAGGTATATATTATTGGAGCAGGAGAAACCAAATTTGGAGAACTCTGGGACAAATCTCTGAGGACTCTTGCAGTTGAGGCAGGATTAAAGGCAATAGAAGACGCGGGCATATATTCTAAAGACATTGATGCAATATATGGCGGTAATTCGCTTGCAGGTCTTATAAATAAACAGGAAAACATAGGTGCATTAATTGCCGATTTTAGCGGAATGGCAGAAGACGGTATCCCGGCCGTGAGAGTAGAATCATCAACTGCTTCCGGTGCTGCAGCCTTACGCGAGGCATATTTGTCAATAAAATCAGGGGAATATGATGTTGTGGTTGTTGGCGGAGTAGAAAAAATGACAGATATACATGGTAGTGATATTCTTGAAAAATCGTCATCAATACTTGACCGTGAATGGGAGGCATTTTTTGGAGCAACACCCGCAGCCATGGCAGCACTTATAGCAAGGAAATACATGAATGATTTCAATGTGGAAAAGGAAGCTTTGGCACAGTTTTCTGTAAATGACCATCAGAATGCTTCAAAGAATCCAGATGCACAGTTTAAAAATAAACTCACTCTGGCACAGGCAATGAATTCAACTCCGGTTGCAGACCCATTGAATATGATGGACTGTTCTCCTTTGAGTGATGGGGCAGCTGCACTGATTTTAGCTTCCGAAAGTTTTATGAAAAAAAATAAAAAGGAAGGCGTTCGTATATTAAGTTCAGCAGTGGCCGAGGATTACTTATCAGTAAGCTCACGCAGGTCCATATATACACTCACATCAGCAAAGCAGGCTGCAGAAAAGGCCTTTTCGCGTGCAGGTATAAAAAGGGATGATATATCATTCATGGAAGTACACGACTCATTTTCCATATATGGTTTACTCGAGCTTGAAGATCTCGGTTTCGCTGATAAGGGACAGGCAAAGAAAATGGTTTACGATGATATAAAACACGATGGAAGATTGCCGGTAAACCCTTCCGGAGGACTAAAGGCAAAGGGAGACCCATATGGCGCTGTCGGTGTTGGCCAGGCTGTTGAGGCATACAGGCAGTTAATGGAAAGAGCAGGCGAGAATCAGATCAAGGATGCAAGATATGCATTATTGCATAATATGGCAGGAACCGGTGTATCTTCTATAGTACATATAATAGGTGAGTAAAAATGACCGAACTATCCAGAATATGGAGAGAAACTGAATATAGATACAATTTAACAGGAACAAAATGCAAAAACTGTGGGAGATCATATTTTCCGCCCAGGGATATATGCCCGACATGCCACAGGGAATCCATAGGCAAAATGGAAAAATACAAGTTTAAGGGAACAGGAACAGTAATATCATATACAACCGTCCACGAGTCTGCGCCTGCATTCAAACGCCAGGTTCCATACAATCTTGCATTTATAAAGCTTACAGAGGGTCCTGTTATTACAGCACAGATAGTTGACTGTGAACCGGAAGACATAGAAATAGGAAAAGAGGTTCACATGGTCTTCAGGAAAATAAGGCAGGATGGAGAAAGCGGCATAATAGAATATGGCTATAAATTCACACTTGGCTAATTTATTATTTATAATAATTTTTTAAAATTACGTTTTAACCATCAAGATTAATAAAAAACAATTTAAATTATATTGTCATATACAGAAATGGAATTATTAATAGCACACACACCGGATCCTGATGATGCCTTTATGTTTTATGCTATGTTTGAACATAAGATAGAGACATCTTTTGAATACAGTCAGGTGGTAAAGGATATAGAAACGCTGAATAAGGAGTCAATAGACAGTTTATATGATGTTACGGCCATTTCCGCAAACGGATATATGCATGTTTCAAATTTATACGATCTTACAACCTCAGGCGCAAGCTTTGGATTAACATATGGGCCACTTGTTATTGCAAAGAAAAATATTGATTTGAATGGCAAGAAAATTGCAACTCCGGGCAGGTACACATCGGCAGATCTTCTATATAAAATGTTTGCACCGCCCGCCGCCGAATATAAGGAAATCAGATTTGACAAAATTGTTAATGCAGTACTTGACGGGGAAGTAGACGCAGGAATTATAATACACGATGAGCAGCTTACATATCAGGAAAAAGGCCTTGTAAGTGTTTTGAGTATTTATGACGAGTGGAAAAAATATGCAGGCAACCTTCCTGTGCCTCTGGGTTTCAATGCAATTAAAAAAAGTCTTGATATGGAAACAAAATTAAAATATAAAAAAGACTTTGAAAATTCCATAAAATATGCGATGGACCATGTGGAGGATGCAGTTAATTATGCTATGAAATACTCGAGATATGATAATTTTGAACTCGAAAAAAAATTCATACAAATGTATGTCAATCCACTGTCAATAGATTTTGGAGAGGAAGGAAGAAAAGCACTGGAACTTTATTATAAAAGGGCGGCTTCCAGGGGATTAATAACTCCATTCAAACCTGAAATTGTTTAATTTTTTATATATACTATTTTTATCATTCTCTAAAATTATCAGTAATGAATTTTAATTTTTTATGTATATACCTTGAAACTACTAATAATACACAAATTTTATTGAATATATATGTAAAGAATGTTTCCAATAAAGATCTAAATTTGAATATTGTGGAAGAGCGTTAAAAATTAATTTCAGGATACCGTAAATATGTTATATTTAAAACTATAATTTACTTATATATTTAATAGGCTATCTTATGATTATTTAGTAAAAAATCTCATTATTACTTTAATTTATCACAGTTATGATGAAAATTAACTTTAAATATGATTTTGTAATACTCACTTTGATTAATATGGGTATTTCATATCCGGTCTGGGATAGTGCGATGTTCGCATATACGATATCTTCGCATATTCTTCTGGTTTCGTTAAGTATGGGTCTTGCTATTATGGTAACAATAGCGGAATTTCTTGCATTAAAAAAGAAGGATAAATACTACGATACACTTGCCTATAAATTATCAAAGGCACTTGTTATATTCTTTGCAGTAGGAACGGCTTCAGGTACAGTTATGGCAATGGAACTCTTCTTATTCTGGCCAAATTTCATGAAACTGGTTGGAGAAGTTTCCATGGGTCCCTTCTACGTTGAGGTTTTCTCTTTCCTTTTAGAGGCAATAGCACTTCCAATGTATGTTTACTTCTGGAAAGATTTTAAAAACAGGTGGGAACACTGGGGCCTCAGCCTTGCAGTAACAATAGGTACATATTTATCAGCTTTCACAGTAACTGAAATAAACGCATGGATGAATACACCAAATGGTTTTAACGTAGAAACATTCGTAACAACAGGACATGTTACTGATGTTAATCCTTTTGCTCCTTTCTTAACAGCCTCAACGGCAGCAGAGGAACTCCATATGTCAGGTGCAGTTTATTATGCCGGTATAGCAATGATACTTGGTTATCTAATATACAAATATCTTAAAACAAAGAATGTATCAGAGCGTATTATATACAGACGCGGAATTAATATTGCAGCCGTTTTTATGATTTTTGATATTATATATCTTGGTATTACCGGATCCAATGAACTGTCCACACTCATGGTCATAGAACCAATAAAATATACCGCTCTTGAGCTTGATCTGCATGCAACAGCAGGAACTTCTTTCGCTACAATGGATCCGGAAACTATTTTTGGTATTCTTATTAATCATCATCTTGCAGATTATCTTACATTTCCATATGCACAGTCGTTGCTTGCATATCCTTTCACATTCGGGCACGGCAGTATACCCGGCCTTGTAAATTTAACTACATATAATGGTGTTACAGACTATGCTATATGGCCCCCGTATATAGTTCATGACACACTTGATTTAATGGTGGGATTTGGTGTTCTAATGGGACTTTACTGGTTTATTGTGGTTATCCAGTATTTCAGAAAGAAAGATCCTATGAGCAGCAGGTTTTTCCTTCTCAGTGGAATCATAGTCTCAATTATGGGTGTTTTTACAATGGAAGATGGCTGGTACACAGCAGAGGTAGGCAGAGTTCCGTTTATTATCAGGTCACCGGTTCCCGGCGGTTTTGTTGTGAACGGTGTTAAATATTATGGTACTATGACAATAGCCCAGGCAGCCTCTACTTCACCGGTTGTATTTCCACTTGGAATTGCGATAATATTGTTTTATCTGATAATATTCCCAATAACGTTCTACTTCGCAGGAAAGGTTATGAAATTATCCAATGTCGAAGAAGATTTGAAGTTCGGGGAAGACGATATAGTTATGGAAGAAGAAAGACAGAGGAATAAAGGCACGGCCAATAAGGCAGGAATGAGGTGAAAAAGATGTCCGATTTAATTTATGGTATAAACATTGACGTGATATTTTTAATTGTTATAGTAGCTTCCATGGTTTCGATGTTTGCATCAGAATTAATGGCTGTTATGCCTATAGCACTGAAATTTAAAAATAATAAAACGAGAATAAATGTTCTTTCATATATAGTTCCGGTATGGGAAGTAGTTGGTACATTC
>JABEBX010016022.1_pt1 | contig 55223 bp, 52 predicted proteins | sample 7245971 | NCBI WGS metagenome assembly JABEBX01 (sample SAMN14506365, study PRJNA622280) | hot springs metagenome | biome: hot spring [ENVO:00000051]|acidic hot spring [ENVO:00002120]; feature: spring [ENVO:00000027]|sediment [ENVO:00002007]; material: sediment environment [ENVO:01001048]... | reverse complement strand
GCTCTGGACCGATGACCGATGCGGCCGGGGGCGTACTCCTTCTTTATCTTGCACTATTCTTCTTTCTGTCCCACTATCCTTCTAACGAGGCCAACCTGAAGGAGCTCTACGTTGACCAATACACCAATGCAGCCCTATGATGCACGTCGCATTTTGCCGTAGAAGCGTATCTGCTGATGGGCTCCCCCAGATGTAGGGTTCGTGGATATATGAGGTAATACATGACAACAGCACCTTTGGTCTTTCCTTTCGAGGCCGTGAAAGCAGCCCAAGTAGCAGCTTTCTTCCTCATCAAGGCACGAGAGAGAGACGCGAGCGTGACGGTATTGAAACTCATGAAGCTCATGTATCTCGCTGAAAGGGAATCCTACCGGCAATATGCCACCCCCATGATAGGGGATGCGCTGTTTTCTTTGCCACATGGACCTGTCCTTTCCAACACATTGAATCTTATAAACTCGACTCCAGATGAAAGACAAGGGGGCGAGCAGTGGGACGAATTGATCTCGGAACGCGATGGTCGTTATCTCTACCTTCGCAACGACGCGCCGATCCAGCAGATTGATGATCTGTTGGAGTTGAGCGAAGCAGACCTGGATATTCTTGAAGACATATGGGAAAATTTTGGTCGCCTTCCCGCTATCCGGCTTAGGGAATACACCCACGATCCAAAACACTGCCCGGAGTGGGTGGACCCGAACGGCTCCAGCCTACCGATCTCTATAGAGACCATGCTAGAAAGCATGGGTTACTCGCCGGAAGCCGTCCAGAGAATTTTCGATAACATGCAGCAGATGGCGTTCATCCAGCAAAAGATGCACGTCAACGTAGTATTCTAATATGGGTTACACTCTCCAGCCAGGCACTAGTTTGTTCATACCTAGTGGTCCCGTTGGTAATCACCTGTTCGTAATCGTACTTGGTCCAAAGGTGCTTACCAATTATGGTTCAGATGACCAATTTATCCTAATACCCATTTGTACCGCCATTCCTGGTGTTACGCACGAATGTCCTGTTCACAGTGATTGCCATTCATTCGTTACGCACGAAAGTTATGCAGATTTTTCGCATGCAGTTATAAGGAGCAAGGCAGATTTGGAGCGGCACATAGCGAGCATGCTTTTCATAGTTCATCCAAGCATGATTGATTGCGCGACACTTCAACGGATAATTGATGCCCTTCCCAATTCGAGGCAGGTGCGCCGATTCATAAAAAGGGATTTTTTAGCTTCGCTCTGAGCCCGCACTGGTTTTCGCGTTGGCTTGCAGGGGCTTGGGGGAAGCCTTCCAAATGGCACAACCGTGGTATCTATGGAACCCTCCAGGGAGAGATTGGTTCCAGGGAATCGGTGGACAGGGAAGGGAAAATGGTTCTACAATGAAAAAAATGGCATTGATTCTCAAAGGATATATTTTTTTGCGAACATGCTGCTTTGTAGAAGCGGGGATTTCATAAAGCGAATACGAAACAATGGAATGGAATGCCATCCTGTTTAGAATGGGGTTCAGGTGGTCGGAGGTTCAAATCCTCTCGCCCCGACCAATCAAATTAGCAAGTCGGCCTTTCGATCCGCCATCCCCAGAACGGATCTCCGCAATTCCGGATGCGCTTTGCGTAGCCGTTCTTTTATGTGATCCTCATTGTGTTTCAATGGCTTGTGCCCGTGCAACGGCATGGATGTCCCGGACATGCACAAGGTAGCCAGAATGATCCATCAGTTGGACGCGCTTCCCAACCTTTTGGCGGGTTATCCGCCCGCTGTGGCGCCCATGGGAAAGGTATTGCCGCGTTGCGCCCCTCTGGGGAGGGGTACGAAGGGATTACGGCGGCGGTATTGGAGGAGGAAGTCCGGCTGCGGGTGCGTGGTCTGCTGCAGACGGGCTTTTCCCCGGGGAGGGAATCATGATGGATAACCCATTGCCGGTAGGTCTTTTTCATTGGCGCTCGCCTTATGGCGTAGCCGAAACGGCGCGACGATTGGAAGATGCCCTCAAGGTCCAGGGCTTTACCATCTTCGCCCACTTCGATCATAGCCGCGCGGCGCAGGAGGCCGGGCGCCAGATGCCGCCGATGGAAGTCCTGGTTTTCGGCAACCCCAAAGGTGGCACGCCGCTGATGCTCGCCGCCCCCACGCTGGCCATCGACCTCCCCAGCAAGATTCTGATCCGCCAGGATGAGGACAGTGCCGCTGCCGCTGAGGTTTTTTTCAATACCATGGCGTATCTCAAGGAACGGCACCGCTTGATCGATATGGATAAAGAGGTGATTGCCTTCGACCAAAAAGTAACGGAACTCATTAGGTCATCCCTAAGATGACCTATGGCGGATTCGGCCTATGGCCAGAGGGTTATTCTAGGCGGATCAGACGGATTTCCCCTGTCCACAGGTATTGATGCCAAGCACAGCCCACAATGGGCAAAAGCGGACAATTCCGGTAATCAGTGCGATTGCCGCGAGGATCAGCACCACTACCTGCCAGATTAACCCCAAGGGAGTCAGGAATCCTACCAGCAGCAAGACAACGCCGATGATAATGCGAATCGCCTGGTCTACACGGCCAACATTGCATTGCATAGCTACACCTCCAAGAAGGGTTCCAGTCAAATCATTCCCATTGGCATGGGCTTTTTTGTCACAACACCATTAAGAACATAGCTGAATAATGGGAAGATGCAAGGACCGCAGGAGCAAAAACCTCGCTGCCAAACTGTCGAATCTAGGATGAAGGCTGCCGGATTTGGGAAAACTTCCATGGCTGGACCCGGGTCTGGTTCCTTCACAGCACAGATCCAGGGAGTTCCTGGAGCAAGCGGAGATAGACGGGTGAAATTTTCTGACCCGGAAAGAAGGAAGCGATGAAGGCGGCGGGCAGCAGGTTGGTGGGGGGCGGGGCGAAGACGAAATCCTGCTTCTGCGCCACCATGTGGCACTGGATGCAGGATCCCACCTTCCCAAAAGCCAAGGGTTTGCCCTGGGGTGAGTAGGCGGCCATGACCCAGTTGCGGTCGGCGCCATCATAATGGGGTAGCTTGAGCATGGCCGTCACTCCCACCAGCTTTTTCCGGATATTGAAATTTTCCTTGATCAGGAGGCTCCCGGCGGGGTAGCGCGTCACCCGAACTACCCCGCCTGCGGCGGTTATGGTGCCATGGGCGATTTCGTCCACTTTGTCTGTGGTGTAATAATCCACCATTCGGGATCCTGGCTGATACGCAGTGCTGCCGGGCAGGAGACGCCCTTCAGCCACGATGGTGCGGATGCTTTGCCACAACCGGGCTGGGCTTGGGACAGATTCGGGGAGATTCCCCGCCCAGGCCGGGCTGATGGTGGTCACGGTCACCGTCACGGCAATGACCAAGCGTATTTGCTTATTTATCCGGTTAGTAAGCATGTCATCCCTCGGCAGGATCAATGATATTGCGATTTCATGGCATCTGCTGCCAGAGTGGCTTTCAGTGGTCGCCCGGAGTATCTACATTCATCTGCAAATGGCGTAACATAAAATTATTATAGCAATAAAAACCCATCATGATGGTCCAATAGTCATTGGGTGCCATGGCTTGGGGAGGCTGTGATGGTTAAACGGAAAATCGGCACCATCGCCCTTGCAGCGCTGCTCCTGGCTGCGGGAGCCGGTTGCGTCTCTTATCCCTATGCGACGGAAGGCTATTACAGTAGCGGCCCCATAGCGGGTGGTTATCCTGGCTATTCCTGGTATCCTTCCTCCGCTTACCTCAACTACTACACGCCTGATCTCTACTTGCAGACGGAACTGTGGGATTACTACCCGCAAGTCTATTACCAGTATTTTTCCGCTCCGCCCCCGCCGCCTCCGCCGGGGGCGCCACCCCCGCCCCCGCCGCCACAGGGGATGCCACCGCCCCCGCCGGCGGTGATCTACGGCGCGGTACCGCCTTCACCTCCGCGGCCGGGCATGGTTCCAGGCCCCGGCGTGCCGCTGCCGCCGGGACCGGCAGGGCCCGGCTTCATGGTGCCTCCTCCTCCGGGGCCTGCCCATCCGCCCCAGAGGGCTTTCTTTGCCCCACCTTCTGCCCCGCCGCCCGGGTCGCCCGGGGGAGCTTCGCCTCGCCCTGGCTTCGTTGCACCGCCATCGCCTTCCGCGCCGCTGCCTCGTGCTGCGCCGCTCCCCGGGCCGGCTCTTCGTCCACCTTCCGGACCGCCGAGCCCGGAGCCCGTGGCGCCGGCACCGTATCACCGCCGCCGTCGGCAGGGACCTCCTCCAGGGCCGGCTTTTGCGCCGTCCCCCGAGCGCCCGCCCAATCCCGGCTTCGCTGCGCCTCCACCACCTCCACCGCAGCCCTCCGGCGGACCCCATCAGGGACCGGGAACTCCGCCACCGCCCCCTTTCTGAGGGCATGCGCAGGGGGCGATCAGGAACTCTTGGCGGCCCTCCGATAAAAGCGGTGGGAGGGGCCGTTTGTTCGGGGTTGGGGATATTGGCGAAGACCGGGCATCCGGACTATGCTGTAAAAACAGGCTTTGCCCAAGATTTTTGGTGGAGATGGAAACCCGGCAAGTCTCGACAAAGGGGCTTCCGCTTGGTGGCGGCTTCGCTAGGGCAAAGGATATTCACGTTGGTTTTCCAGCAAAGGAGTCTGCTCATGCATTTGCACAAGCGCAAAACCTTGGGGGGTGCGGTGGCCCTGACCTTGGCACTCGGATCCCCCCTGGCGTCAGCGGAAACGATGGCCCACCCTTGTGCTCCCAGCCAAAAGACGGCTACCGGTGTCCAGCCCACGCCCTTGGCCAAGGCGCAGCCCGGCTCCACCGCTGCAACGGCCAGTCGGCATCCTTGTCAAAGCGCGAACTGTGGGGCAGCCAAGACCAAGAAATGACGGGGCGGGAGTTGAATCCTGGCCCATTCGGGTAGCCGCACCGGACCTGAACCGCCTTGGCCCTTGCCAGCAGCGGCGCATGCGCAAAGCGGGCAAGCAGGTGGAGCGCATCATGGCCGATTTGGCGGGTTGTGGGCTCAATGTGGTCACCGACCTCCTGCGCGGCCAGGAACCCTTCACCGAGGGCCTCCACTACCCTCCCGATGATGCGAGGGACGCCAATACCGGTGCCCGTTTTTATTACCACGCCCACGCCGGCCCCCTCGACGAACATGGCCACTTTCACCTCTTCGCACCCATTTCTCCATCGCGGCGGGAGGTGGGAGACCGTAGCAAAGACCTGGTGCATCTGGTCGCCATCTCCATGGATGTTTGGGGGATGCCACAGGCACTGTTCAGCATCAATCACTGGGTCAGTGGCGGGCGCTGGCGGGGTGCCGGAAAAACCCTGGATCTGCTGGGACGTTATCGCGTCGAACATGCCTATCCCTCCTGGCTGGTGAACCGCTGGATCACGGCCATGCTCCGCCTGTTTCATCCTCATATCACCGCGTTGTTGGCGGCGCGGGATAAGGCCATCGGCGAAGCGGCAATGGGCACTTCGGTCGCAGCCGTCCGGGCCGATCGGCGGCGGCCGGTGGTCGCCATCATGCCCATTGACGTGGGGGAATTGCTGGCCGAGCTCCACCAGCTTGAGTCGCAAGCCAGGGAATACCAGGAGACGGCGTCCTCGGCATTGGAGCGCTAGTTAGCCATCTTTAAGTTAAATCGCTTGCTCACCCGTTCATGCCCCAATGCGGATTTGTCTGGCCTGGTTTTTCCTGTCATTCCACTGTGGCATGCCTTGGGTGTGGCCATGGGATGTGCTGCTGCCTGGGCTTGGGTTTGACAGGGGGAATAGGGAATGTCTAATATCTGTATTGTCAAATATAAATGCGGTTATGGGGAGCGCAAGGGATGGTCATGGAGCCGGTCACCGGTTTTTTTCAACTCCTGTCTGACAAGACCCGATTGAGTGTTTTGCAGTTGCTCTGGGCGAAAGGAGAACTGTGTGTCTGTGAGATCACCGGCGCGCTGGAGGAATCCCAGCCGAAGATCTCCCGGCATCTCGCGCTGTTGCGCGAGGGACGCCTCATTCTCGACCAGCGCCGCGGGACTTGGGTGCATTATCGTCTCCATCCGGATATGCCCCAGTGGCAGCGCCTGATCCTGACGGAATGCTTTGCCCAGCCGTTGATGGCCATGGTACTGGAGACGCATCTGGCGCGTTTGGGCGGGCCGGCCGATGGCGCCAGGCATTGCGCGGCGTGATCTTACTGCGCCCTGGCATTTTCCGGTGTGGGTCAGGCGGATCTTTTTTCCTGTGCGGAACAGCGCCAAAGGAGTGATCGCGCATCTCGAATCCGGGGTGTCGGCCTTCACTCGGGATGGATGGCGTTTCTCCTTCTTTTTTGCCTTTAATAATATGGAAAATCATATATTATGATCCTTGCTCTGGCGGTTTTCGTGTTCACCCTTGCCCTGGTCATCATCCAGCCACGGGGTCTGGGGATTGGCTGGGGGGCCTTGATCGGCGCGGTGCTGGCGCTGGGCTTGGGGGTCATCCAATGGCAGGACATCCCGGTCGTCTGGCATATTGTCTGGGATGCGACTTTTACCTTTGTAGGCTTGATCGTCATTTCGCTGATTCTCGATGAGGCGGGCTTTTTTCATTGGGCGGCCTTGCATGTGGCGCGCTTGGCTGGGGGTAGCGGGCGCTTGCTTTTCCCCCTGGTGATCCTGCTGGGGGCGGTGGTGGCCGCCTTTTTTGCCAATGACGGAGCGGCCCTGATCCTGACCCCCATCGTGATGGCGATGCTGCTGGCCCTGGGCTACCGCCCGGCGGCGACGCTGGCCTTTGTCATGGCCACGGGCTTTGTGGCAGATACAACCTCCCTGCCGTTCATCATTTCCAACCTGGTGAACATTGTCAGCGCCGGGTATTTCTCCATTCCCTTCGATCGCTATGCCCTGGTGATGATCCCGGTGGATATCGTGGCCCTGGCGGCGACCCTGGTGGTGCTTTGGTGGTATTTCCGCCGCGATATTCCACTGCGGTACAACTTGGTGGACATTGCCCTGCCGGCCTCGGTGATCCGTGATCCGCTGGTCTTTCGCTGGACCTTCCCGGTCTTGATGCTGTTGCTTCTGGCCTACCTGGTGACGGCCCGTTATGGGGTGCCGGTGTCCGTGGTGACGGGGACGGCAGCCCTCTTCATGCTGGCCCTGGCGGGGCGTTGGTGGCGGGGAGGACGGGGGGCGCGGATTGCCGTCGGCCGGGTGCTGCACGGCGCACCCTGGCAGATCGTGCTCTTCAGTCTGGGGATGTACCTTGTGGTCTATGGCCTGCGCAATGCGGGGCTCACGGGCTACCTCGCCCTCTTGTTGGAGCAGTTGGGTCAGCATGGGGTGCTCGCGGCGGCCGTGGGCACGGGTTTTTTGAGCGCCCTGCTCTCTGCGGTGATGAACAATATGCCCACGGTGCTGGTGGGGGCCCTGGCCATCCACCAGTCCGCGGGGATTGCGGAGCCGGTGCGGCAGGCGATGATCTACGCCAATGTCATCGGTTGTGACCTGGGGCCCAAGTTCACCCCCATCGGCAGCCTTGCCACGCTCTTGTGGCTGCATGTACTGGCCAGCAAGGGGGAGAGGATCGGCTGGGGGATGTATATGCGGGTCGGCCTCATCATTACTCCACCGGTCTTGTTGCTCACTTTGCTGGCCCTGGGGGGCTGGCTTTTATTCCTGGGGAATTAGTGTTTGCTTTATCCGGATCGGGGTTCATGGACGCCTAGGGGCGAAGGAGAAAGGGATGAAGGTCTTGTTTTTGTGCACGGGCAATAGTTGTCGCAGTCAGATGGCGGAAGGGTGGTTGCGGGCCTTGGGTGGCGGTGCGGTGGACGCGGCCTCGGCGGGTATTGAGGCCCATGGCAAGAATCCCCGCGCCATTGCCGCCATGGCGGAGATCGGCATCGATATCAGCGGCCAGCAGTCCAAGATCGTCACCGATGAGATGCTCCAGGCGGATCTGGTGGTTACCGTCTGCGGCCATGCCGATGAACATTGCCCGGTCCTGCCTCCCCAGGTACGCAAGGTGCACTGGCCCATTGAGGATCCGGCCCGGGCGGAGGGGGATGCGGCGGTGGTGCTGGCGCGCTTCCGCGAGATTCGCGATGAGATCGGCCAGCGGGTGCGCGGCTTACTAAGGGATCTGCAGGTCGCCGTTCACGAACCCCAAGGGCAGGCGCTGCTGGTGCCCGGCGCCGGCGAATGGCACATGAGCCTGCGGGTGGCGGACCTTGCCGTGAGCACGGCGTTTTATACTGCCTTGCTGGGGGTGGCGCCCAAGGATCGGACGGCACGTTATAGTACCTTTCTCGTGCCCCATCTGCGCCTCAATCTGGTCTTGCTGGTCAATGACCGCGGCGCGCCGCTGGATACCTACAGCCTCTATCACCTGGGTCTGGCGGTGCCGGACAAGGCGGCGGTGGTGGCGGCGTACTGGCGGGCGTGGGCCCTGGGGGTGGAGGTGGTCAAGCCGCCGCGCAGCACCTGGAAGGGCACGCCCTTGCATGAGTTGTGGCTGCGCGATCCGACGGGGTATCTCATCGAGATCTATGCGCGCATGACGGCGGAGGATCTCCAGGCGCGACCCGCCGATGATGGGGAGATCTTTTTGGTGGAGGGAACGGCAGGGGCAGGCTGAGGTCGGCGCTTTCCCGGATGGTCAGGGAATTCCCCCTGGGAGATCCTTGTTGCAGTCATTCCGTTCTGTCCTTCAACCCGCTCCGTATTGCGTATCGAGCCATTGCTGGTAGCTGCCGTCCATGACGGCTTGCCACCAGGCGGGATGGTCGAGATACCAGCGGATGGTGCGCGCGATGCCCGTGGCGAAATCGGTCTGGGGGGTGAAGCCGAGGGTGTGCGCGATCTTGTCGGCGTTGATGGCGTAGCGGCGGTCGTGGCCGGGACGGTCCTGGACATGGTGAATGAGGGAGGCGGAGGGCTGGCCCTGGGCCGGGGCGGCGGCGGGGAAGCGTTGGGCCAGACTGGGGTTTTGGGCAAAGGCTGCGTCCATGTGCTGGCAAATGAGCCGGACGATGTCGATATTGGCCCATTCGTTGCGCCCGCCGATATTATAGCTTTCGCCTTCCTCCCCTTGCCGGAGGATTCGTTCGATGCCTCGGCAGTGGTCCTCGACGTAGAGCCAGTCGCGGATCTGCCGGCCATCGCCGTAAATGGGCAGGGGCCGGCCATGGAGGATATTGACGATCACCAGCGGGATGAGCTTTTCCGGGAAATGGAAGGGGCCGTAGTTGTTGGAGCAGTTGCTGGTGGTCGTGCGCAGGCCGTAGGTATGCTGGTAGCTGCGCACCAGGTGGTCGGCGGCGGCCTTGCTGGCGGCGTAGGGCGAGTTGGGGGCGTAGGGGGTCTTCTCGGTGAAGGGCGGATCGGCAGGGCCCAGGGTCCCATACACCTCATCGGTGGAGATATGATGAAAGCGGTGGGGGGGGACGGTCCCCCGGGGGTCATCCAGCCAGACGGCCCGGGCGGCGCGCAGGAGGCTGTGGGTGCCGAGGATATTGGCGCGGATGAAGGCGTCGGGATCGTGGATGGAACGATCCACATGGCTCTCGGCGGCGAAATGCACCAGGGTATCGATGGCGTGTTCGCGCAGGAGCGCCATGACTAGGGCGGTATCGTTGATGTCCCCCTGCACAAAGCGGAAGCCCGCCAGCGCATCGAGGTCAGCGAGGCTGTGGCGGTTGCCGGCATAGCTGAGGGCGTCAAGGACGACGAGGGTGTGATCGGGATGCTGTTGCAGCCAGTAGTGGCAGAAGTTGGCGCCGATGAAGCCGGCGCCGCCGGTGACCAGGAGCCGCTGGGGGATATGGGGGCTTGCGGGGTCTTTAGGGCTAACGGACATGGTGTGAGCTCGGTACGGGAAGGAGTTCTTGCAGCATGGCCCGCAGGGCCGCGCGCCAGTGGGGGGCAAAGCCCAGTTGCGCGTAGCTGCCGCTCTTGTCGAGGACCGCGCAGGCGGGGCGCCGGGCCGGGGTGGGGTAGTCCACGCTGCCAATGGGGAGGATGGGGATGGCTCGGGAAAGCAGACCGCAGGCCAAGGCCTCCTCCTGGATGGCGACGGCAAAGTCATACCAGGAGGCGATGCCGGCATCGGTCCAATGTTGGGTTCCGCGAAAATCTTTTGTCCCGATGGCCCGCCAGATGGCTTGGGCGAGCCCTGCCGCCCAGGTGGGGCTGCCGATCTGGTCTGCCACGATGCGCAGTTCTTCGCGCTCGGCCATCAGTTTCAGCATGGTTCTGACGAAATTGTGACCGTGGCTGCTGTAGACCCAGGCGGTGCGGAGGATCAGGGCGTTAGCGCCGAGGATCTGCCGAATCGCCTCTTCGCCCGCGGCCTTGCTGGCGCCGTACACGCCAAGGGGACGGACGGTGGCGTCGGGTGCGTAGGGACTGGGACTTTGGCCGTCAAAGACGAAATCCGTGGAGAGGTGGAGAAGCCGGCAGTGCGCTTCCAGCGCCGCCTGGGCGATGTAGGCGGCGCCGTCGCGGTTGATGGCATAGGCGCTGGCGGCTTCGCTCTCGGCGCGATCGACGGCGGTATAGGCGGCGGCATTGATGATCCATTGAGGCTGCCAGTGCTGCACGGCGGCGCGGACGGCGTCGAGTCGGGCAATATCGGCATCCTGCCGGGCCAGTGCCCGGATGCTCATCTCAGCGGGCGAACTGCGTTGCAGTTCCCAGCCCGCTTGCCCTGCGGCACCGAAGATCAGGACGCGCATCATTCCACCTTGGGGGTAGGGGGTGGATAGAGGGCTTCGTAAATGTTGTCCATGGCATAACCCTGGGTATCGTAAGCGCGGACCCGGAGATGATCACCCTGGACGCCGACGCTGACCAGACAGGCATGTTGGGCCGGAAGGTCCTGGGCTAACACAAAGGCCGGCCCGGGGCCGCAGGGATTGTGCGGATAAATCTGGTTCCAGTGGGCGACCAGGAGCCGGGCGCTGCGTTGGGCGGCAGCGGCGTCGGCGTCGGGGGGGAGTTGGCGGAGGGTTTCCAGGGCCAGCCACAAATGTCTGCGCACCGGTGCCTGTTGGACAATGGTGTGGATGCTCAGGAAAATAGCCCAGAGACCATAGATGGCAATGGCGGTAAAGAGAAAAGCGGCAAAACGCCGGGTGGCCCGGGTGGTCGGAGCAGCCATCAGGATGAGCGTCGTTTGTCGGGAGAGGTGGGGGCCGCGCTGCTTGCGGACCGGGAGGCCATGCTGCCTCCTTCATGGCGTATCTGGAGCTTGTTTTCCTGGGCAAAGCGCATGATCTCGGCGAAGGCTTCGGGGTGGGCGGCCTCCAGCGCCTCGTCCATGATGATGGCCGCGTTGCCGTTGATGGTGGCGGGCTCGATGAAAGGCAGATAATGGATCTTGTGATCGGCTCCGAAATGCGCGAGGCCTACTCCTTCAATGAGCATTTCGGCCCATGCCGATGGGCGGAACTTGCCTCCACTTTCGGTTATACCGTCGATGATGATCATGCTGCGGAATACTCCTCTCGAAGCGTGGCGACTTGTCTATCCCGGCTCAGGGGGGAGCCATTCAGGGATAACATGGGGCCTCTGCCAATGGGCTGCCCGCCGCATCCTTGGGCGCCAGCAACGGCTCGCCCTGGAGGGGCCAGTCGATGGCGATGTCCGGGTCGTTCCAGATGATGGTGCGTTCATGGGTGGCCGCGTAGAAATCCGTGGCCTTGTAGAGAAAGTCCGCAACCTCGCTCAGGACGTAGAAGCCGTGGGCGAAGCCGGGCGGTACCCATAAAAGGCGATGGTTTTCCGCCGATAGCGTAGCGCCCACCCACTGTCCGAAAGTGGGTGAGGAACGCCGCAAATCAACGGCTACATCAAAGACTTCGCCGCTGACCACCCGCACCAGTTTTCCCTGGGGCTGCTGAATCTGATAGTGCAGACCGCGCAAGACGCCGCGGCGGGAACGACTGTGATTATCCTGAACGAAATCCAGATCCAGACCATGCTCGGCAAAGCTGCGCCGATTCCAGCTTTCCAGAAAGAAACCGCGCGCATCCCCGAAAACGCGGGGTTCCATGAGGATCACCTCGGGAATGGCCAGCGGAGTAAAGTTCATGGCAGCGTCCGTTCCGCCAGGATGCGGCGCAGATAAATGCCGTAGCCGCTTTTATCCAGGGGCGCGGCAAGGCGAGCGAGCTGTTCGGCATCAATATATCCCATGCGGAAGGCGATCTCCTCGGGGCAGGCCACCTTGAGGCCCTGACGCTCTTCGATGGTGCGGATGAACTGGGCGGCGCTCAGGAGGTCGCCGTGGGTGCCGGTATCGAGCCAGGCGGTGCCACGGCCCAAGACCTCCACCTGGAGTTGGCCCGCCTGCAGGTAGAGGTTGTTGAGGTCGGTGATTTCCAACTCGGCGCGGGCCGAGGGACGGATTTCCCGCGCCAGGGCGCTGCCGTGGCTATCGTAAAAATACAGGCCGGTGACAGCGTAGGAAGATCTTGGCTTGTGCGGCTTCTCTTCGAGGTGGACCGCGCGGCCATCGGCGGCGAATTCCACCACCCCATAGGCTGTGGGATTGGCGACATGATAGGCGAAAATGGTGGCGCCATGGCTGCGTGCATTGGCCGTTTGCAGCGTAGTGCTGAGTTCATGGCCGTAGAAGACGTTGTCGCCCAGTACCAGGGCGGAGGGTGCGCCATCCAGAAAGGCTTCGGCGATGAGCAGCGCCTGGGCCAGCCCTTCCGGTCGCGGCTGTTCGGCATAGGAAAACCGCATCCCCCACTGTTGGCCGTCCTCCAGCAATTGCTGGAAACGGGGGAGGTCATCGGGGGTGGAAATGACGAGAATTTCCCGGATGCCTGCCAGCATGAGCGTGGCCAGGGGGTAGTAGATGAGGGGTTTGTCATAGACGGGCATGAGCTGTTTGCTCACGGCCCGGGTGAGGGGGTAGAGGCGGGTTCCCGAGCCGCCGGCCAGGATGATGCCTTTACGCGCCTTGGGCATCTTCCCCCCGGGGGCTGGCAGATGCAGCTTGCCGCTCTGCGCACAACGCATTCAGATATTGGGTGAATTCGGCCCCCACTTCCGGGTGGCGCAGGCCAAAGGCGATGGTCGCCTGCAGGTAGCCGAGCTTGTCGCCGCAATCAAAGCGCTGCCCCGCAAAGCGATAGGCGAGGACCTGGCGTTCGCCGAGGAGCCCGGCGATGCCATCGGTGAGCTGGATCTCGCCGCCGGCGCCCTGGGCGGTTTTTTCCAGAAAATCGAAGATGCGGGCGGGCAGGATGTAGCGGCCCACGACGCCGAGATTGGAAGGAGCATCCTCGGGACGCGGTTTTTCCACGATGCGGCTCACCTGAAAGACCTGATCATCCCAAGGCCGCGCCTCGACGACGCCATAGCGGCTGGAGTCTTCGCGGCGGATCTCCTGCACCCCGAGGATGCCGGCCTGGAAGCGCCGATACTGCTCCATCATCTGCGCCAGTACCGGCTTTTCGGAGAGCATGAGATCGTCGGCGAGGAGAACGGCGAAGGGCTCATCGTTGACCACCGGGCGCGCCATGAGCACCGCGTGGCCGAGACCCAGAGGGTAAGGCTGACGGAGGAAGATGGTGCTGACGCCGGGGGGCAGGATGCCTTGCACCTGTTCCAGAAGGGCCTGTTTGCCCCGCTGTTCGAGTTCCTTTTCCAGTTCGTAGGAGACGTCGAAATGGTCCTCGATGGCGCGCTTGCCGCGGCCGCTGATGAAGATGAGCTGCGTACAGCCGGCCGCGATGGCCTCCTCCACGGCGTACTGGATGAGGGGTTTGTCCACCACCGGCATCATTTCCTTGGCGCTGGCCTTGGTGGCGGGCAGGAAGCGGGTACCCAGTCCCGCCACTGGAAAAACCGCTTTGCGAATTTCTGGCATCAGTATCCCCGGTTGCAGTGCGCGCAGTATAATAAGACCCGGGAGGGAGCGCAAAATTTCATTGCGTTCCGGGTCATTCCTTCCTGGGCGCCGCGGCTGCGTCAGGGTGCCCCGTCACCCGGTTTTTGGCCCCGCCAACGCCGCCCGCCATGGCAAAACGCAGGGCCTGCTGCGGACTGAGATCCGGCAGGGGGATCACGCGGTCCCGCGGTACGATACAGGTGAAGCCGCCAATGCCATAACTCATGGGGATGAAGACGGCAATGCAGTCTTCGGGGAGATGGGGCAGTTCGGAGAGGTCGTCGCGGGTGACCAGGCCGATGATATACCCCATATCGCCACCTTGGCGCAGCAGCACGGCGCTGCGAAAGCCTCGGTCATTGCCCCCGAAGAGGAGCCCCACCGTTTCCTGGATGGTGCTGTAGAGGCTGTGCAGCACGGGAATCCTGGCGAGCAAGGCGTTGAGGCGCTCAAAGATCCACGCCGTCAGGACGTGGGAAGCGAGAATCCCGACGCCGAGGATGGTCAGCAGGGTCAGCAGGATGCCGAGGCCGGGAATATTGACATGGAAAATGGCATGGATGGGGCCGTCAAAGAAACTGTCAATCCAGGAACCGATCCACAGCACGACATAGATGGTCAGCCCGATGGGCAGCGAGATGAGCAGGCCCTGAGCGAACCACCGGCGCAGATGCAGGCGCTGGAAAAGGGATTTGTTGCCGGATGGGATAGGTAGATTCATGGGTATTTTTGACGATGTCTAAAGTGTTATGAGCATAGCAGGGTCGTTGGAGAGTGCAAGGACTTCCTCCTGGATCCGCCCGCTGGCGGAGGTGTTTGGCGCCACGTAGGTCCAGCTCGCCCTTGTTCCCGGCGCAGGCCGTTTTTCGGGTTGCCCGGCAGGCAATGGTTCATGGGCGCTCTCCGTCCTGAGGGTAATCCGATTTCGCCGCGGGGGATGATGGATCCAGGATGGCTTGGCCGAGCATGATGACCTCGATTTCGTTGGTAATCTCTTCCTGGCGCAACTGGTTGCGCTGTCGCCGCAGTTCTTCCATCCTTTGCTCCAGGTGGTGCGTGGCGTTGTCCATGTGCTGCAGGCGGCGTCGATTCTCCACCATCAGGGAGCGGTACAGCACGGCATAGAGGGCGGCGAGGAGATAATGATCGGCAAACTCCATGAGGAAATTCGCCGGGGGGAGGTTCAGGAGCGGCGGGTTGGAAAAGATCGGCGCTTCTCGCTCCGGATGCCGAAAGGGCGCAAAAATGGATAGGCGCACGCCCTCGCCGCCATCTTCCGCATGGTGCAATACGCCGAGGCGCAGAAAGCCTTGGGCGGGGCGTTGGCGGTCGAGCCACGCCACCAGGCGGCTGAGGACCGGCTCGACCTCTTCCGTGGCGTTGGGACCGGGAAAATGCGCGGCCAGGGGCAGCATTCCCTCCAGGCGTTCGGTGAGTTTGCGGCCTACGGCGATGACGGCGGGTTGCCCGGTCCCGGCGAGCTGGGGGCGGAGGGCAGCGAAGGCATCCCGGAGTTGTTCATTGAAGTCGCCGCAGAAACCCCGCTCGGAGCCGATCAGCAGGTACACCGTGCGTGCCTCAGCCATCCTTTGGGGCGCTTGGGGATGGAAACGCAGAAAGTCGGCCAGCATGCCTTCCATGCCGGCGAAGAGCCGCTGCTGGTCCTCCAGATATTGGGCGAGTTTGCGGGTTTCGGCGAAGGCGAGATTTTTCATGGCGCTCATCACGCCGTGAATGTCGTCCAGTGCCCGCAGGTGATCGGCCAGGTCGTGACCCTTGCTCATCCCTTGGCCTCCTGGATCCAGGCGGTGGCAACCTGTATCCAGCGCTCCCGCGCCGTATCCAGCGTCAGCCCTCCGGCGGCGGCCCGTGCCGGCAGAGCCGCCAGCAATGCCGGGAGCGCTTCCGTGGCCACGCCGTCCAGCAGTCCGTCATTGAAGGCCACCATCCACAGGAACTGGGCTTCAATGGCCCAGGGCGTCAGGCGATCCTGCTTGAGGATGTCGCGCAGCATGCGGCCGCGCTGGATCTTTGCCTCCATGGATGCCTCCAGGCGCGCCCCGAAACGGGTGAATATCTCCAGTTCGAGAAACTGGAGATAGTCGAGTTTGAGGCGTCCGGCTTCTCGTTTTACGGCGGGATCCTGGGCGTTGCCGCCGATGCGCGAGACGGATTTGGTGACGTCGATGGCCGGTAGAAAGCCGGCGGCGAAGAGCCGTTGCTCGAAGTAGATCTGCCCGTCGGTGATGGAGATGAGGTTGGTGGGGATATAGGTGGCGATCTCTCCCAGTTCGGTTTCGATGATGGGCAGGGCCGTCATGCTCCCGCCGCCCTGGGCGGCGTTCAGATGCGTTGAACGCTCCAGGAGGCGGGAATGGAGATAAAAGATGTCGCCGGGGTAAGCTTCGCGCCCCGGCGGCCGGCGGAGCAGCAGCGAAAGCTCCCGGTAGGTCCGCGCATGGGTGCTGAGGTCATCGTAGACCACGAGGGTATCCCGCCCCTGGCGCATCCATGCCTCGGCCACCGCACAGCCGGCGAAGGGGGCCAGGTATTTGAGACCGGGCAATACGCTTGCCTCGGCGACCAGGACGGTGCTGTGGGCCAGGGCCCCGGCGTTGCGCAGGGTCTCGATGACGCTGACGACGCTGGAGCGTTTCTGACCCACGATGACGTAGACACAGTAGACTCCTTTGCCCTTTTGGTTGATGACCGTATCCAGGGCGAAGGCAGTTTTCCCCAGGCCATTGTCCCCGATGAGGAGTTGGCGTTGCCCCTTGCCGATGGGGATCATGCTGTCCACGATCTTGCTGCCCGTGTACAGGGCCTCATTGACGAAGTCGCGGGCGACAATGGGCGGGGAGGGGGTGTCAATGGCGCCGCGCGCCGTGGCCTGGGGCGGGGCCAAGCCATCCAGGGGGGCGCCCAGCGGATCGATGACCCTGCCCAGCAGTCCATCGCCCACCGCGATACTCAGGCGCAGGCCGGAGACGTGGGCCACGGTTCCCGCGCCGAGGGCGGGTGACTGTTTGAGCAATATGGCGCCAAGGAGGTCCCGGCCCAGATGAAATACCAGGGCGGTGCTGCCCTCGCTGAGGGCAAGCAGGTCATCCATGGCCGCCGAAGGCAGGCCGCGGACCCAGATGATGCCGTCGCCGACGGCGACCACGGTCCCTTGCTCGGCCACCCGTAGGCCTGGGCGGTAAGCCTCCAGCCAGCGTGCCTGGCGGGCCAGGGATGCGCTGCCCGGCAGGGGATCAGTCGCTGCCATGGGGGGCCACTTCCGTAAAAAAGCGCAGTTCGTCGCGCAGGTCGGCGGAGAGCACCCAGGAGCCGAGGCTGGCCTGTACGCCGGCCAGCAGGCTGTCATCCACCGCGAATGCGCAGGGGAGATCCCGCCCGGCCAGTTCCGCCAAGGCCCCGCGGATGGCCCCTTGCCGCTCTTTGGCCAAAGGGAAGGCGCTCATCACCCGGATTGCCGGCCCCGAGTCTTCCGTCAGGGCAGTGCGCAAGGCCTGCCGCTGGCTCTCGGGCAGGCGTTGCAGATCCTCGATGAACAGATCGGCGAGGCGCGCCTCGATCTCCGGACTCGCCAGACGCGCCAGGAGGCGGGCAACGAAGCGGCCGCCCTGAACGACGGCCTCTTCCTCGGCGGCGCGCCAGCGCTCCTCCTCCTGATGCTCCGCCAAGGCCTGGCGCCGGGCGCGCTCTGCTTCGATTTCTGCATCCAGGGCATAGACGCGGCGCTCACGCTCGGCTTCCAGCTCCGCCTGCAGCGCCGCGTCGGCTTTTTGTTTTTCCGCCTCCCAGCTTACCAGACGATTTTCGTACTGGGTTTTCAATGCCTGGGCCTCCTGCTCCCGGTTTTGTGCCTCCGCAATGCTTTGTTCCACGGATGCCTGACGGCGGGCGATGGCGCCCATCACCGGGCGGTACAGGAAGTGTTTGAGAAGCCATACCAGTACCAGGAAATTGATGATTTCCAGGACAAAGGTGGTCCAATCGTATTGCATGGGCAGGCCCCGCTACTTGAGCAGATAGGGCATGAGGGGGTTACGGAACAGAATGATGAGGACAATGACCAGGACGTAGATGGCCAGGGATTCGATCATGGCCAAGCCGATGAAAAGGGTGCGGGTGATGGCCTGCTCCGCCTCGGGCTGGCGCGCCAGGGCGTCGAGGGCTTGGCTGATGGAACGGCCCATGGCCAGGGCTGGCAGCATGACCCCCAGGGCCATGGCGAGGGCGGCGATGAGGGTGGAGGCGAGGACAAACCAGGTCATGTTCGCCATATTTGGCTCCTTTCAGGTGTCTTTGGTGGTTTCTCGGGATTGAATGGCTCCGGCGATGTAGATGAGGGCGAGCATGCCGAAGATGTAGGCCTGGACCAGGGCCTCGATGACGTGGAGCATAAGGATGGGCACCGGCACCAGGAAGCCCGCCACCAGCAGTACCAGCAACGCGGCCATATCGAGGCTCATCATGTTGCCAAAGAGGCGCACGGCCAGGGCCACGGAGCGGGTGATCTCGCTGATGATCTGAAACGGGAAGAGGAAGGCGCTGGGCTGCAGGTAATGACGCAGGTACGCCCTGATGCCGCTGCTGCGGATGCCGAACCAGTGCACCGAGAGAAAGACCAGGACGGCAAGGGCCGTGGTGGTGGACAGGTCCGCCGTGGGTGAGGCCAGCCCGGGGATCAGACCCGCCAGGTTGGCGGCGGTGATGAAAATCCACAGGGTGGCGATGAAGGGCAGTACCTGCGAGGCCTGTTCCGGGAGGACGGAGCGCACCGCCTCATCCATGGCCGTGACCGCCCCTTCCACGGCCACCTGCAAGGGGCCGGGGGTGACGCGCAGGCGGCGGGTGGCCAGCCAGGAAAAGATCACCAGGGCCAGCATGAGCAGCCAGGTGACCACCACCGTCTGGGTAATGGCCAGGGGGCCGATGCGGAAGGCAATGGGGATGAGGAGGCCCTGGCCGATCATGCTTCAGTCCTTGATCAAAAGATATACGTTTACCGCCCCGATCACGACGCCGAGGACAATCAGGCTGAGAGTCCAGCGCATGGAGTACCCTCCCGCCAAGCTATCGAGCCAAAGTCCGAGATAGGCGCCGGCAACCACGGGCAGCACCATGACCAGGCCCAGGGTTCCGAGATAGACGGTTTGCGCAAAGAGGCTGCGGCGCGGCTTGTCCAGGCGCCGGACTTGGCGGTCGATGCTTTGCTTCAGCCTCTTGGAGATGTCCATGATCCCCCTTTTTCTCCTTCCTGCAAGCGCCAGAGCCGGTGAAGCATCTCCTCCTCCATGTGGTGCAGGGCGGTCTTGACCTCCTGGAGCGCCTTTTCCTCCGCGGCGATCTGCTCGTCCAGGGCTTGCCGGATGCGATGATAGTCGGGATCGCGCAAATACCGCCGCGTATAGATATATAGCCCATTGTCGAAGAAATAGAGCAGCGCTCCGGGCATTGCCAGATATTGCCAGGGTGCGTCGGCCTGGCGGAAGCGGGCCAGCCCGAAGCTGAGGGTAGTCATGAAGCGGGCGTGGCGGGCGAGGATGCCGAAGCTGCCCGAGGCATCCTCGCCGATGAAACTTGTCACGTCCGCCACCTCCTCGTGCCCGGCGGCGCTTTGCAAGTGCAGGGTAAAGGTGCTCACGGCCCTTCCTGCATGCTGCCGCGCAGGTAACAGCGGTCTTCGGGCGTGTCGTCATAATCGCCGCGCAGGAAGGCCTCGCAGTCGGTCAGGGTGGCGGTGAGGGGCACCGACACGCCGGGGATGGCGGTCTGTTCGGCGATCACGTGAAAGGGCTGGGTGAGGTAACGCTGCAGTTTGCGCGCCCGCAGCACGACGCGGCGGTCCTGCTCCGAAAGTTCCTCGATGCCCAGCATGGTGATGATGTCCTCCAGTTCCCGATAGCGGGCCAGATGTTCGCGCACCGCCTCGGCGACGGCGTAATGGCGGTCGCCGAGGAAATGGCGGTCCATCAACTGGCTGGTGGACTGTACCGGATCCACGGCGGGGTAGATGCCTTTGCCGGCCTGGGCGCGGGAAAGAATGACGGTGGTATCGAGGTGGGCGATGATCGCGGTGACCGCCGGGTCGCTCATGTCATCGGCGGGGACGTAGATCGCCTCCACCGCCGTCACCGCGCCGGCGCGGGTGGAGAGGATGCGCTCCTGCAAGGCCGCCACCTCGGTCATGAGGGTCGGCTGGTAGCCGACGGTGGCGGGCATGCGCCCGAGCAGCCCGGAGATTTCGCTGCCCGCCTGCACGAAACGGAAGGCATTATCCATCAGGAACAGCACCTCCTTGTGCAACTGGTCGCGGAGGAATTCGGCATAGGTGAGGGCGGTGTGTCCCACGCGGAAGCGCACGCCGGGGGATTCGTCCATCTGACCGAAGATCATCAGGGTATGGGGCATGACCCCGGCCGCCGCCATCATGTGCCAGAGCTCGTGCCCTTCACGGATGCGCTCGCCCACCCCGGCAAACACCGACACCCCTTGGTGCAGCGTGACCATGGCATGCATGAATTCCATGATGAGCACGGTCTTGCCCAGACCGGCCCCCCCAAACAGGCCGGTTTTTCCGCCACGGACGAAAGGGCAAAGCAGATCGATCACCTTGATGCCGGTTTCGAGTACGTCGCTGGGTGCCATGGCATCGGGTAGGGGGGCTGGCGCCGCCAGGATATTCCGATACCCGCTGGCGGGCAGTGGTGCCCCGCCGTCGAGGGGGGCACCGAAGACATCCAGCAAACGCCCGAGACATTCCGGCGAGACCGGCACCTGCAAGGGTGCGCCGGTGTCGTAGACCGTCATGCCCCGGCGCAGGCCCGAGGTGCTGTGCAAGGTGATGGCCCGCACATGGGCGCTGTCCAGGTGCTGATGGACCTCAAAAATGAAGGTTTGCTGATTGCTGTGGGTGCAGAGGGCTTGGTGCAGCGGCGGCAGGCGGGGACAAGCGATATCCACCACCGGCCCGCGCACCTCGACGATGGTGCCGATGGCGGCATCGGCATTGGGCGCCTGACTCGCATCCTGGCTTTCAGTCGCTTTCACTGTCGTCGTTGCCCTTGAACAGTTGCGGGGCCAGGCCGTGTTTGCGCATGAGCTTGTAGAGGTCGGTGCGGTGGCGGCCGGCGATGCGGGCGGCACGGGAAATATTGCCGCCGGTGGCGCGCAGGAGGTTTTCCAGGTAAGCGCGTTCGAAGGCTGTCTTGGCATCCTGGAGGGGAGGAAGGGCGCTTTGTCCTCCCTGACGACCCGGGTCGGGGATGGCGTCGGCCGCTACCCAGCCTTTTTCGGTGACGGCGGCGGCGTAGGTGATGGCGTTTTCCAGTTCGCGGACATTGCCGGGCCAGGGGCGTTGGACGAGTTTGTCCAGGGCCTCGGGACTGAAGCCTTGGATCTCGCGCCCCAAACGGCCGCTTTCACGGTCGAGGAAATGCTGCGCCAGCAGGGGAATGTCCTCGGGGCGTTCGCACAGGCTGGGGACGCGCAGGGGGATGACATGCAGCCGATAATAGAGGTCTTCGCGGAACCCGCCGCTGGCGGTGAGGTTGTGGATGTCTTGGTGGGTGGCGCTGATGACGCGCACATCGACGCTGATCTCGCGGCTGGCCCCGACGGGGCGCAGGGTGCCTTCCTGGAGGACACGCAGGAGCTTGACCTGCAGGGCCAGAGGGAGGTCGGCGATTTCATCGAGGAAGAGGGTGCCACCGTTGGCGCTACGGATCAGGCCGGGAGCGTCGTGGGCGGCGCCGGTGAAGGAGCCTTTGACGTGACCGAAGAGCTCGCTTTCGGCAAGCTCCGCGGGAATGGCGCCGCAGTTGACGGCGACGAAAGGGCGCTCGGCACGGGGGCTGGCGGCGTGGATGGCGCGGGCGATGCGTTCCTTGCCCGCGCCGCTTTCGCCGGAGAGGAAAACGCTGGCGGAGGAGCCGGCAATGCGCGCCAGTTCGTCCACCAGGGCGGTCATGGCGGGGCTGCGATGAAGTACCAGTTGGCCCGCCTGCGCCCGCAGTGTGGCCCGCAGGGTGCGGGTTTCCTGACTGGCCTGGCGCTGGGAGAGGGCGGCCTTGACTAGATCCTGCAGTTCTGCACTGCTGAAGGGCTTGCTGAGATAGCCGAAGGCGTTGCCGCGCATGGCCTCGACGGCGTTGGGAATGCTGCCGTGGGCGGTGAGGAGGATGACGGGGAGATCGGGATCGAGGCGCTGGGCCTCTTCGAGAATGCCCATGCCGTCGATGACCGGCATGCGCAGGTCCGAGATGACCAGGTCGGGAATACGGCTGCGCAGGCGTGCCACCCCGGTTACGGGGTCCGAACTGGCGAAGACGTCATGGCCCTCGCTCTCCAGCCAGAGGCCGAGGAGGCGAAGAAAGTCGGGATCATCGTCGAGGATGAGAATGGAGCGGGGAAGGACGGTCATGGTTGGCGGGGTTGCAGGTGTTGGAGAGTGTCCTGGGCCTTGTGCCGGAGGAGGTTTTCCAGGCGGGCGAGGCGCGCGTCGGCAGCGTTGAGCCGGGCTGTGGTGTCGTGGAGTTGGGTCTTTGCGGCGCCGAGCTGCGCTTCGGCGTCATGAGCCTTGCGCAGGGCGTCGCGCCAACCCTGCACACTGCGGTAGAGCGGCGCCGTTTCCTGGGCGACCTCGGGATTTTGCGCGGCTAGGGCCAGCTCACTGGCGGCGCTGTCAAGGCTGGTTGGGGTGACGGGGTCGGCGCGCAGGTAGCTCTCGGCTAGGGCGAGATGCACTCTGGCGCAGTTTGCGCCGGCGGCGGATCCGCAGTTTTGCAGGCGGCCAAGGAGGGCAGTACGATCGCCAGCGGGAGTGGGCGGCGGGGAAACGAAAGGGGCGCAGGCGGAGAGCAGGGCAACGCCCAAACCTAGGGCCAGCCAGCGGCGCGGCTTCATGGGGTGCCTGCGGGATGGGGAGAAGGAAGCCAGATCTCCGCGCAGAGTCCCCCCTCGGGGCGGTTGCCGAGCTTGATCCAGCCACCCTGGGCGGTCACCAGTTCGCGGGTGATGGCCAGTCCCAGGCCGGTGCCGCGGGGGAGGCCGGAGCCCACGGGCACCTGGAAGAAGCGGTCGAAAACGCGCTCCAGCAAGGCCGGGGGGATGCCCGGTCCGTCGTCCTCCACGCGAAACTCGACGCCCCCTTCCCGTGCCTCGGCGTTCACGCGGATCTTGCCGCCGGCGGGGCTGTATTTGTGGGCATTGCTGACGAGATTGCTGAGAATCTGGCGCAGCCTTTGGGGATCGGCGAAGACCCGGAGACCTTCGGCGCTATGGCACTGGAGATCCTGGCCTTTCTTCTGGGTCAGGGGGAGAAGGCGCTGGCAGAGTTCGGCCAAGGCGGCAGGCACCGGCACCTCCTGGGGGGCGAAGTCGAGGGTGCGCGCCTGCAGGGCGTGCATGTCGAGCATTTCCTGGATGGCGGCGTAGAGCTCCTGCACCTGGCGGGCGATGATCTCCAATACCTCGCGCTGGCGGGGCTGGAGGGGGCCGAGGCGTTCGCTGAGCAGCAATTCACTCCCGGAGCGGGCCGAGGCCAGGGGCGTTTTGAGTTCGTGGGAGACCTGACTGAGGAACTCGTGGCGCAGCCGTTCCTCCTCCTGCAGGCGGGACTGCATGTTTTCGATGCCGCGGGCCAGTTCACGCAGTTCGGCGGGGCCTTCGTCCGCGACGGTGGTCAGGCGTCCGGCGCCGATTTCCTCCAGGGCCCGGCGAAAGGCCTTGAGGGGGCGGGTGAGGGCGGCGGCGACGCGCCAAGGGATGAAAATGCCCAGGCAGGCCGTGGCAAGGATGAGCCCATACAGGAGATCGATGGCCTGGTCGCGCGCCTGGGCGGCCTGTTGCCCCTGGCGGAGCAGGAGGGCACCGATGGCCGTTTTGACGGTCTGGAAGCTGGCCTGCAGGGATTCCTTGCGCTGCTTGCGGAGGATAGGATCCGTGGCGGCGCTGGCGTAGGCGGCGAGATTTTGCTGGAGGGCGCTCAGGGCTGCGCCCAGTTCGGGATGGTGGGCGGTGCGCTGCTGGAGGCTGATCACCTCGGCTTGTTCCTGGTTCACCATGGCCTGGAAGGCCTTTTCATAGCCCGCATGGGGGAGGACGCTGGCAATGCCGAGGAAAAATTCCGCCTGGCGTTGGGTATCCTCCATGCGCAGGAGTTGTTCCTGGAGGGGCAAGCCTACGCGCAGCAGGGTTTGCGTACTCTCGCCCAGGGTATGTACGGCGCGTACGGCATAAAACACCACCCCTCCGACCAGGAGGAGGATCAGCCCGGACACCAGCAGCACGCGCCGGGGAATGGACACGGCGCGGGATGATGGCCCATGGGCGCGATCGGTCGCCGGGTTTTCTTCCATGCTGAGGATTTCCACCGCCATGATCCGCTCCTTTTCCATAGTGTAAGCGCTACCCCGGCCGGGGCATAGTGTAGGGATTTGGCCACAGCAGGCGAGTCCCCTGGGCCATGCCTTGCCGGAGGGCGAGGGCGAAGGGCTGGGGGGAACCGGCTACAGGGGATGCCCCGGCACCGGCTGAAAAAAGGTTTGAGCGCCATGCCGATAAAAATGAAGGTAGATGATAGTAAAAGCGATAAGGTATTCTGATTGCCTTTGGCACGGCCATTGCATTAGTACATCTATAAATACTGATGTTACTAAGGAGTGCCTGCCATGCATATTGAACGACGGTTTTCCCCGGGAGTGCCGCGCTGCCGCTATATCCTCCAGGACCTGGATAGCCACGACTGCGCTTTGGTGGATACCTTTCCGGAAGATGTGGAAGCGGACCTGGACTGGGTGCTGGCGCGGGATCCGGCGGCGCAGATCCGCCATATCCTGCATACCCATCATCATCCCGCCTTAGCGACGGCGGCCGAGCGCCTGTGCCTTTTGGCCCCGGAAGCGAGCGTCGTTGCACCATTTGCGGGCATCACGGACCCGAGCGCCATGGCGCTGATCCCGGTGGGGCGGCAGCATCTCCAAGCGGTGCAGACCTGTGCCGCGCCTCCCCGCATGGGTTTTTACTGGCCGGGGCATTTTCTCGCCGGCGCTGCCCTGGGTTTCGACGGCCGTGGGCGGGCGCAGTGGCGGGGCGATGCCGCGGGTTGGTGCGCCCTGGCGCAACTCCCGGCGCAGACCCGGATCCTTGCCGGGGAAGGGAGCGGGGACGGCCTGCCCCTGCAGGACTGGCGGGCGCAGATGGGCGGCCAGGTGGTTTCCCTGGCGGCCTGGCGGGGGGCGCGTTGGGGAGGGCCGGCAGCCCTGCGGCCTAGGCTGCGCCTGGGTACCTAGGATACGGCTTGGGTCCTTTCAGGGTGTCCGGCAGGAATCCCCGGTTACGCCGCCTTGGGCGGCGCGGGCGAGCATTTCCGCAGCGGCCTTCTTGACCTGCTCGGTAATGGTCAGTCCACCCAGCATCCGGGCGATTTCCGTCAGGCGTTCGGCCGCGCCGAGGGGACGCACGCGGCTGTAGGTGGCGTCGCCGCACACTTCCTTTTCCACCTGCAGGTGCTGGTGTCCCTGGGCGGCGACCTGGGGGAGATGGGTGACGCAGAGGACCTGCTGGCGACCGCCAAGTTGGCGGAGCAGGCGGCCCACGGTTTCGGCGACGGCACCGCCGATCCCCACGTCCACTTCGTCGAAGATCAGGGTGTCGATGCGTTCGGGGCTGGAAAGGATGACTTGCAGGGCGAGGCCGATGCGCGAGAGCTCGCCTCCGGAGGCTACCTTGGCCAGCGGCTGGGGAGGATGGCCGGGGTTGGCGGCAATCCAGATTTCGGCGCTGTCCCAGCCCGTTTCCCGCCAATGTTCCCCTTCCGCCGGGGTGCTTTCCAGGCGCAGTTCCACCTGCGCGTGGGCCATGCCGAGCTGTCTGACCTGGGCGGCGATGGCCTCGGCCAGAGCGGCGCTGCGGGCTTGCCGGGCCGTGCTCAGGGCCTCGGCCTGCCGGCGGTAGGCGGCCGCGTGCGCCTGGACGGCGGCGGCGGCGGCGTCCAGTTCGGCACTAGCATCGCTGAGGAGGGCAAGTTCGGCGCGCAGGGTGTCGCGGCGCTCAAGGAGGGCATCGGCGTCGCAATGGTGCTTGCGTTGCAGGCCCTGCAGGAGCATGAGCCGATTGGCGATGGCTTCGAGGCGCAGGGGGTCGGCCTGGACGCTGTCGGCGTAGTGGCGGAGGGCGGCGGCAGCTTCTTCCACCTGGATCAATGCGCTGCTGACCAGTTCCGCGGCAGGCGCCAGGCGCTGATCCCGTTGGCTGGCGCCGGCCAGTTCCCGCTGCGCGCCGGCGAGTTGGGCGACCACGGCGCCGTCGGCGTCGTAGAGGGTTTCCAGGGCGGTGTTGACGTGCTGCTGCAGTTGCTCGACGGCCCCCAACAGGGCCTGTTCCTGGCGCAGGGATTCCCATTCTCCCCGCTGCAGATCGGCGTCTTCCAGTTCGGTCAGTTGAAAGCGCAGCCAGTCTTCTTCTTCGCCGCGGCGAGTTTTGGCCGCCTGCAATGCGTCCCAATGCTGCACGCCGCTCCGCCAGGCCTGGTAGGCCTGGGCGCATTCCTGGCGGGGGCGGGCAAGCTGGGCGAAACGGTCGAGGAGGAAGAGTTGGCGCTCGGGGCGCAACAGGCTCTGGTGGGCGTGCTGGCCGAGGATATCCACGAGGAATTCGCCCAGTTCGCGGAGGAGGGCGGTGGTAACGACCTGCCCGTTGATGAAGGCGCGGCTGCGGCCGTTGCGCTGGAGGATGCGGCGCAACAGGCAGGCATCATCCGCATCCAGTTCATGTTCCGCCAACCACGCGCGGGCCGGGTGGTCTTCGGGGAGGAGCAGTTCGGCGCTGAGGTCGGCCTGTTCGGCCCCGTGACGAATCAGGTCGGTACTGCCCTTGTCGCCCAGCAGCAGGGCGATGGCGTCGACCAGAATGGATTTACCGGCCCCGGTTTCACCGGTCAATACGGTGAGGCCATGGCCAAACTCGACGCTGATCTGATCGATGAGGGTGAAATCGCGGATATGCAGGGAAAGCAGCATTCAGTCCTCGCCGGGGAGCGCGGCCCAGTGGAGTTTGCGCCGCAGGATTTGATAAAAATCTTCGTCTTCGGGGTGGATGAAGAGCGCATCACAGGTGCTGCGATGGATCCGGATGGTGTCGCCCGGTTGCAGGGGGAAGGTGTCGTGGCTGTCGAGGCTCAGGGCCGCCGGCTGCCGACCGGCGATGAGGTCGATCTGCACGCTTACCTGGTCGGCGATGGTCAGGGGCCGGGCGTTGAGGGTGTGGGGACAGATGGGCACCAGGACCATGGCCGGGAGTTGGGGGCTGACAATGGGGCCGCCGGCGGACAGCGCATAGGCGGTGGAGCCGGTGGGGGTAGCGACAATGAGGCCGTCGGCCCGCTGGGTATAGATGAATTGGCCGTCAATATGGACCTGCAGTTCGATCATGGTCTCGCAGCAGCCCTTGTGCACCAGGACTTCGTTGATGGCGATACCGCTCTGCAGACACTGCCCGGCACGCCAGAGTTGGGCCTGGAGGACGCTGCGCGCATCGCTTTGGTAATGGCCGGCGAGGATGGGCGGCAGGGTCTTCTCGATGTCGTGGATGGAGATGTCGGCGAGAAAGCCCAGGCGCCCCTGATTGACCCCGAGGATGGGCACGCCGCTGCCCGCGGCCTGACGGGCGGTGCCGAGAATGGTGCCATCACCACCCAGGGCGATGATGAGGTCGCCGTCGGGCGAGAGGGCGTCGAAGGCCCCCTGGGGGAGCTCCATGTCGCTTTCGAGCTGGGCTGCACTCTGACACTCGATGATGGTGGCGACGCCCAGTTCTGAGAGGAGGGCGCGCAAGCGCCGCAACCCCGGCAGGACGGAAGGATCGCGATATTTGCCCACAAGGACGACGCGTTGAAAGGCTCTTTCCATCAGCATAGCGTACATGGGGCGGGCAGGGGCGCCAAGGGGGAATGACGCTTTTTGCCATGAGGATATCTGTGCTTCCATGGACCTGTAATTATTATAAAGATAGCCATGATCCACTTTGTTGGGTTATGATTCAATCGGGTTGATAAGAGTCTTGTAAAGTGATGCAACGGATTGTGCCGCTGATGTTGCGCTGCCTATTGTTCCTGCTGGTTTTCCTGCAGGCAGTAGCGCCTTTTGTGCATGCCCATATGGGGTTTACCCCGGCGGGCAGCGGTCTGCATCTGCATTTCTACGAAAACGCCCCCGATGAACTCCCCATGGCCTATGGCAATGCTGTGGGGGATGCCGATCCTGCCACTGTCCTGCCGGCAGCTACGGATTTGCAGGCCTGGGCTGGGGATGGCGGCTTTCATGGCGTCGATACCCTTGCCATTGGCAGCTTTGTCAAGGAGCACGCTGCCCCTTTGGCGCTGCTGACTGGTGTGTTCCTCCTTCTGCTGATCCTGAAGCTCCTGGCGAGGGGCCGGACAGCGCCCATCCTTGCCTCCAGCGCTTCCCTCCCGGATTTCTGGCGTAACGGTCCTATCCTTACGCGCGCGCCGCCAGCCCTCCCCTAACCTTCCTTTTGCTGTTGGATTGAATGGCATTGCCCCAGGGCAATGTCGGGAATGTTTGGTTATGGAGAGAGCGCCATGGCGGCAAGGTTTTTGCGGGTTTTGGGCGTTTCGTTGGGGTGCGCGAGCTTTTTTTGGTGCGGCGCAGTACAAGCCAAAGGGCAGGAAGTGACGCTGCAAGCCGGGCAGGTGCAGGCCCTCGGGGTACAGCTCATGACATTGCAGGGGGGAGTGCAGGCATTGACAGTGAGCTACCCTGCCCAGGTGCTGGTACCGCCCCAGCAGGAACTGGTGTTGACGTCACCGGTAACGGGTCTGGTGACGCAGGTCCTGGTGCAGAGCGGGCAGCAGGTGCAGGCCGGCGCGCCTTTGTTGCGCCTGCAGAGCCCGGACTTGGGGCAGATGCAGATGCAATACCTGCAGGCGGCCAGCCGTGCCCGGCTGGCCGGCGAAACGGCGCGGCGGGAAGGGGCGCTCTTCGCCGAGGGGATCATCCCGGCGCGGCGGATGGCGGAGGCGCGGGCTGCCCGTGAGGAGGCCGATGCGGCCCTAGCCCAGGCCGCATCGGCCTTGCGCCTGGCGGGGATCGGCCACGGCGAACTGCGGGAGTTGGCGCGAACGGGGCGATTGCAGGACGGCATCACGTTGCGCGCTACCCGGACGGGGGCAGTGCTGGCGTTGGAGGCCCGGATCGGCCAGCGGGTGGCCCCCGCCGATCCCCTGCTGCGTCTGGCGGATCTCCGTCGTCTGTGGCTGGGCATCGAGGTCCCCCTGGAGGTTTCGGCCCACTGGCAGCCGGGGACGGAGGTGACGGTGCAGGGCCAGGCCCTCAAGGCGCGCATTCTGCGGATGGCGCCGCAGGGGAACATGGCCAGCCAGTCGGTGCTGGTGACGGCGGAGTTGCCCGCGGATGCGCCCCTGCGCCCGGGCACCTTTGTCCAGGTAGCCTTGCCCGGGGCGGAGCAGAAGGGCTGGAACCTGCCCCTGGCCGCGGTGATACGGGAGGGCAGCGCGGCCTATGTCTTTGTCCGCAACGGGCAGGGTTTTGCCGTGCGGCCGGTGCACATTGTCGCCGCTTCCGCCCAGGAAGTGCGGGTGCAAGGGGATCTGCGCGCCGGCGATCGGGTAGCCGTGGCCGGCGTGGTGGCGCTCAAGGGCGCCTGGCAAGAAAGTCGCGGGGGCCAATGATGCTCTCCCGCCTGATCCAATTCGCCCTCGCCCAGCGTTTGCTGATCCTGCTGGCCATATTGCTCCTGGTGGCGGCGGGGTGGCGGGCCTTTCAAAACCTACGGACATCTACTGGGCGCGGCAGCAGGTGGCCGAGCGCCTCTCGGGCATTCTCGCCAGCCTGCCGGCGGGGACGACGGGTGGGCTGGCGCCCATCACCACCCCCCTGGGCGAGATGTTCATGTTCACCGTGGAGGGGGGCGGGCTATCCCTCATGGAGCGGCGCAGCCTCCTCGACTGGGTGATTCGCCCGGCCCTGCGCACGGTGCCGGGGGTGGCGGACGTGAATGTCCTCGGCGGTGAACTGAGAAGTTTTGAGGTGGTGCCCGATCTGACCCGCATGGCGGCGGCGGGAATTTCCATGGATGCGCTGATGACAGCCCTGGCCATCAACAACCGCAACGATGGGGCCGGGCGTCTGGAGGAGGGCGGCGAGGTCTTGCTGGTGCGGGCGGAGGGGCGCATCCGTGATCTCGCCGACCTGGCCGCCATCGTGGTAGCCAATCGGGACGGTGTGCCGGTGCGGGTGGGTGACATTGCCGGACTACGCATCGGCAGCATCACGCGCCTGGGGGCGGTCACGGAGAACGGCCGCGGCGAGACGGTGGAAGGCCTGGTGCTGGGTCTGCGCGGGGCCAACGCCCGCCAAGTGGTGCAGGGGGTGGAGGCACGTCTGGCGGAACTGCGGCCGACCCTGCCCAAGGGGGTGCGGATCCGGGCCTTTTACAATCGTGCGGATCTGGTCAACAAGGCCGTGCATACGGTGAGCAAGGCCCTGACCGAAGCGGTGGTGCTGGTACTCATTCTGCTGCTCGTGTTTCTGGGGAATCTGCGAGCGGCCCTCAGCGCCGCCCTGATCCTGCCCCTGGCGGCCTTGATGACCTTTTTGCTCATGCAGTATTTCGGGCTTTCGGCCAATCTCATGAGCCTGGGCGGGCTGGCCATTGCCATCGGTATGCTCGTGGATGCGGCGGTGGTGGTGGTGGAGAATATCGTCCAGCATCTGGCCCATGATCCCTATGCGGGAAGGCTGCCGCGTCTGCACCTCATCTATCGGGCGGTGCGTGAGGTGGCGACCCCCATCAGCGTTGGCGTGCTCATCATCATTACCGTCTTTTTGCCCCTGTTGACCCTGCAGGGCCTGGAGGGCAAGCTCTTCATCCCGGTGGCGTTGACCATCATCTTTGCCCTGGCGGCCTCCCTGCTGCTGTCGCTCACGGCCATTCCCGTGCTCAGCGCGTATCTGCTGGGAAAAGTGAAACACGAAGATCCCTGGTTGTTGCGTCATGTGGATGCCCTGTATCAGCGCCTGCTGAACGGTGCCCTGGGCCGGCCCGCGTGGGTGGTGTTTCCGGCAATGTTGCTCCTGCTGGCGGCGGCCTTTGCGTATACCCAGGTGGGCAAGACCTTCATGCCGCAGATGGACGAGGGAACGGTAGTCATTGGCCTGGAGACCCTGCCTTCCATCAGCCTGGCCGCCAATGAAACGCTCAATCTGCGTATCCAGCGGGCGATCCTGGCGCAGGTGCCGGAGGTGGAGCGCATCGTCGCACGGACCGGCGCCGACGAGATCGGTCTGGATCCCATGGGCCTCAACGAGACGGATACCTTTCTGGTCTTGCAGCCCCGGGAGCGTTGGCGGGTGCGCGACAAGGCGGCGCTCATAGACGCCCTGCGCAAGGTCCTGGAGGAGTTTCCCGGCGTGCAGTTCAGCTTCACCCAACCCATCGAGATGCGCGTCGCGGAGATGCTTTCGGGGGTGCGCGGGGATGTGGCGGTAAAAATCTTCGGACCGGACCTGGCCACCCTGGAGCGACTTTCCGGGCAGGTGGAAACGGTGTTGCAGGGCATCCACGGGGCCAAGGATGTCTACACGGCCCGGAATGAGGGGGTGCAATACGAGGAGGTGGTCATTGACCGCCTGGCGGCGGGTCGCTTCGGCCTTTCCGTCGATGCCATCGAGGACGCCCTGCGCGCTTATGTGCAAGGCCGCGTGGCGGGGGTGGTGATGGAGGGGGTGCGGCGCACGCCCCTGCAGGTGCGGGGGCCCGATGACTTGCGCGCCTCCCCGGCGGATTTTTCCCGTCTGCGCCTGGTTCTGCCCGACGGACAGGCCATCGCCCTGGCGGCCGTTGCTCATTTGCGGCGGGCCGATGGGCCGGTGAAGGTGGAGCGGGAGATGGGCAGCCGGTACCGGGTGGTCATGACCCAGGTGAAGGGCCGGGATCTGGTGGGCTTCGTGGACGAGGCCAAGCAGCGGATCGCGCGGCAGGTGCCTTTGCCCACGGGCTACCGCCTGAACTTTGGCGGGCAGTTCGAAAACCAGCAGCGCGCGGCCAAACGCCTCGCGGTGGTGGTGCCGGCAGCGCTGGGGATCATTTTTTTCCTCCTCTACCTCACCTTCCGCTCGCTGCGTCAGGCGTTGCTCATCATGAGCAATATTCCATTTGCGCTGGTGGGCGGGATTTTTGCACTGTGGCTGACGGATGAATATCTTTCGGTGCCCGCGTCGGTGGGCTTCATTGCGCTGCTCGGTATCGCGGTCCTCAATGGGGTGGTTATGGTCAGTTATTTCAATCAGTTGCATGCACAGGGACTGGTCCTTGCCGAAGTGGTCCGGCAGGGTGCGCGACGGCGTCTGCGGCCAGTGCTGATGACCGCGTCCATTACCGCCTTTGGCCTCATTCCCCTGCTCTTTGCATCAGGTCCAGGGGCGGAGATCCAGCGGCCTTTGGCCATTGTCGTCATCGGCGGTCTGCTCACGGCCACCAACCTCACCTTGCTCATTCTGCCGATCCTGTACCGGCACTTTGCCTTTGGCAAAGGGGAGAAACGCCATGTCTGAGGAATTTTGTTTGTTGACGCTCCTAGTTCCGGAGTCCCTGGGAGAGGAAGTATTGGACATTTTGCTGCTGACGGAGAGCGTGCAGCAGTTTACCAGTACCGCCTTGTTTGCCCATGGTGTGGGGTTGGATCGCCTCGATGCGCAGGAACAGGTGTTGGGGCGGGCGCGGCGGGTACAGGTGCAGGCCCTCCTTAGCGGGGCGGTGGGCCAGGAGATTCTGGCCCGGCTGCGCGCGCGTTTTGCGGGGGCAGGTTTGCATTACTGGATACAGGCATTGCCTGCAGCGGGGGAAATATGAGAAAGCGCATGCTTGCCGTGCTGTTTCTGCTGCTGGCCGCCCCGCAGGAGGCTCCGGCGATGGCTTTTTCCCCTCCGGACCTGCCAGCGGCGGAACAGGTGCAGCAGGCCTTGGCGCAGAGCCCCGTATGGGCTGCGGCGCAGGATCAGCAGGGGGTGGCACGCTACGAGGCACAGGAGTTGGCCAGCGGCCCTTACGAATTTTCCGTGCAGGTCCAGGGGCAGTCCCGCTGGGTCCGCGGCATGGGTGATTACGGCGAATGGTGGACGACCCTGCAACGCCCTGTGCGCCTGCCGGGCAAGGCCGCGCTGGATCGACAGATCGGTGCCGCGGGGGAGGGCGTGGCTCGTGCCGGTTTTGCCGATGCGCGCCTGGGTCTGGCCCATGAGTTGCTGGGAAGTTGGCTGGACTGGCTGGGTAGCGTAGAGCGGGAGCGCCTGCTGTTGGAGCAGCAGCGTTTGGCCGAGGAGAACCTGGCGGCGGTGCAGAAACGGCTCCAGGCGGGAGATGCGGCGCGCATGGATGTGCAGGCGGCCGAGGCCGACGTGGAGGACATCACGCGCAGCGTTGTGGAAGCGCGGACCCGTAAAGACATGGCCCTGGCGGTCCTGAATGGACGCTTTCCCGCCGTGGAGACGCAATCGCCGCCGCCTCTCAGTGATCCCCAGCCCCCCACTGGGGCGCTAGGGGACTTGCGCCAGGCGGTATTGACAGACAACCCGCGCTTGCAGGTACTGGAAAGGGCGGTGGCCAGGGCGCGGGTGACGGCGGCGCGGGCGCGGGCGGAACGCTGGCCGGATCCAACCCTGGCCGTCTTTGTGGCCTCCGAACGCGGCGGCGACGAAAGGATTTGGGGTGGAATGATCACCATGCCCATTCCCGGTCCCCGGCGTGGCCAGGAGCAGGCGCGCACCCAGGCGCTGCTGCGGGTGGCGGAAGATCATCTGGCCGCAGGGCGGCAGATGCTGGTGGCACAGGTAGCCAGTCAGATGCAAGCGGTGGAGGGAAACCATGCGGCTTTTTTGGCAGCCCAGCGAGCTGCGGCCGCCATGACCGGCCAAGCGCAGATGATGCAGCGTGCCTATGCCCTGGGGGAGGTGGACTTGCAGCGGCTTCTGCTGGCGCGCCGCCAAGCGCGGGTGGCGGCAGTGGCGGCTTTGGAGGCACGGCTGGCGGCCCTGCAGGCTACTTATGGTCTCTTGCTCGATGCCCATGTTTTGTGGAATGAAGGGGTGGCGCCGGCGAGTTAGTGGATGCCAACGGTCGTTTCCATGGGAAACTAATGATCCTGCTGTCTCCGCAATAGGTGTAGGAGCGGCCCATGGCCGCGACCTAAACCCGTTGTCAAGGAAATGCGCGCCTGATTACGAACGGATGATTTTGTCGCGGCCATGGGCTGCTCCTACGGTTTCCGCTGCGTTTCATGACGCCTGGGTGTGCCGTAGCGCATGATCGCCAGATTCAAAAGAATTCGATGTGCAGGCGCAGGATGCCTAACATGGCATTGGGTTCAATACCGCCGGGATGGGTGATGTATTGGATATCCGGCTGCAGGGTGAGATGGGGGCCGAGTTTGGCGGCATAGGTGATCTCGTAGGCCGTTTCAGCGGAATGCACGGCGCGCGGGTCCCTCCCCAGGCCAGCGGCCACGGCGCCGCTGCGCAGCCAGGCCCGGGCCATGCCCATGGAGAGGCTGTCGTCGGGACGGCCGGGGAAGGGATGGCCCAGGCGTAGGCCCACGCCCAGATACCAGGGCACGGGATTGAAGTCCTGGGGGGCGCCGCCCATCTGCACGAAGGCGCCTAGGTCGCGGTCGCCGGGGACTTCCCAGTTGCCTTCGGCCACGGCATAGACCCCGGCGGTGGAGGGAGAGAGGCCGGGGAGGTCCGGGTGCGGCTGTTCGTAGCGCCAGGCCCCGATTTTCAAGATATATCTGCCGTAATCGTCGGCGTCGTTATCGGGATCGTCGTCACCCTTCTCGCCCCAGTGTATTCCGCCCTCCCAGAGGGCCATGTAACCGCGCTCAAAGGCGGATCCACGATGTTGGGGGTCGCCCTGAAAGATGCCTGCCTTGCTGCTCCACACGGCGCCGTGAACCCCGACCATGGCCCCCAGGCCGGAGTAGGGGAAGGTGGCGGTGCCCGGGACATTGGCGGTCAGGGTGGGATTAATCCCGAAGGAGGAATTGACCAGTTGCAGGGCATTGCCGGTGACATCGAAGTAATAATTGATGTCGGTGATGCCGATGCGGGCGTTGAGCCAATGGGTGAATTTTTGCCGGTAGGCGGCGTCGTAGACGCGCAGCGCCGACGGCGCCCAGATGTTGCTGGCCGTCTGGATGTCGCCGCTGTAGCCGGACTGCACCCCCCCGCTGTAGATGCCCATGACCGAGAAGGTGAGTTTTCCACCTCGCCAAAGTCCTGCCTTCCGGGTGTCGTACTCCACACCGAACTGGCCGACGATGTTGGGCTCGCTACCGCGCCGAATGCCTCCCGAGTAATTGGAAAAGATTTCCGAGTCGACGTGGCCGGCCCAGGACAGGCCATCGACGACATGGCTGTAGGTCGGTAGATATTGTGCGGAAAGGGCGTTGATGTTCGGGATGGCCCCATTGCCGCCGGCGGCAGAATCAGCCTCGGCTATGACGGGGTGGGCAAGGCTCAGATCGCTGCAGGCGAAGAGGATGGCCGTAGCTAAGGGGCGAAGGGATGAGCGCATGGGCAATTTCATCTATTAAATAATAATAATTGCTATTATCATATTTGTCTTTTCATTGGTCAAGGCACGGCGGATCCATGGGCGGGATGCTTTCCCGCAATGCATCAACGTATTACCGCCGCACGTCGTGCATGGAAAATATATGCAACAAGGTTGCGTTAATCAATAGGCAATTTTTACCGCCGTCCCGCCCTTGCCGTCTTTTGGGACGGGGGCGTAAACTCGGCCTTTTCCATGGGGGTAGTAGTACATGGGCGAGATACGCAGGGTGCTCATCAGCGTCTCCGACAAGCACGGAATCGTGGACTTTGCGCGCCGTTTGGCAGGCTTCGGGATAGAGATCCTGTCCACGGGAGGCACGGCGGCGGCGTTGCGGGCGGCGGGTCTGAAGGTGCAGGAAGTGGGGGATTACACGGGCTTTCCGGAGTTGCTGGAAGGCCGTCTCAAGACCCTGCATCCCAAGATCCACGGCGGTTTGCTGGGGAAGCGGGGAGAGCCCGGGCATCTTCGGCAGATGGCCGAACACGATATCCCGCCCATCGACCTCCTCTGCGTCAATCTCTATCCCTTTGCGCAGACCGTAGCGCGGCCCGGATGCAGCCTGGCCGAGGCCGTGGAGAACATCGACATCGGCGGCCCTACCATGTTGCGGGCGGCGGCCAAGAACTGGGAGGGGGTGACCGTCCTGGTGGACCCGGACGACTACGCCCTCGTGCTGCGAGAGATGGAGCAGAGTGGCGGCGGGGTCGGGGCGGCCACCCGCTTTGCCCTGGCGCGCAAGGTCTTTGCCCATACGGCGCAATATGATGGCGCCATCGCCAACTATCTCTCCAGCTTGCGGCCCGATGGGACGCGAGAGACATTTCCCGATACCCTGAACCTGCATTTCAGCAAGGTACAGGACCTGCGTTATGGCGAGAATCCGCACCAGCAGGCGGCCTTTTACGGCGATGGCAGCGATACCGGCATTGCCATGGCCCGGCAGTTGCAGGGCAAGGAATTGTCATACAACAACATTGCCGACAGCGATGCGGCCGTGAATCTGGTGCTGGAGTTTGCCGAGCCCGCCTGTGCCATCGTCAAACATGGCAATCCCTGTGGCGTGGCCGTGGCGATGGATCCGCTCGGGGCCTATCAGCGGGCGCTGGCCGGTGATCCGGTCTCGGCCTTTGGCGGGATCATCGCCTGCAACCGGCCCCTGGATGGGCAGACGGCGCAACTGGTGGCGGAGCAGTTTGCCGAGGTGGTGCTGGCGCCGGAGATCCTGCCCGAGGCGCAGGTCGTCCTGGCCCGCAAGAAAAATCTCCGGGTGCTGGCCTTTGGGGCGGCCAACGACTGGCGCGGCGCGGGCTGGGATTTCAAGCGCGTGCGGGGCGGGTTGCTGGTCCAGGATTTTGATCAGGGCGACCTCGATGAGAGCGTCTGGCGGGTGGTCAGCGAAAGGGCTCCGACGGCCCTGGAGCATCGCGATCTGGCTTTTGCCTGGCGGGTGGCCAAGCATGTGCGTTCCAACGCCATCGTCTATGTGCGCGAGGGACAGAGCATGGGCATCGGCGCCGGGCAGATGAGCCGGGTGGATGCGGCCAAATGCGGTGCGGCCAAGGCCCTGGAACTGGGCTTCGATCTGCACGGGGCGGCACTGGCCTCCGATGCCTTTTTCCCCTTCCGCGACGGCGTGGATGCGGCGGCGGCGGCAGGGGTGAAGGCCATTATCCAGCCCGGGGGCTCCATCCGCGACGAGGAGGTGATCGCCAGCGCCAACGAGCACGGGATTGCCATGATCTTCACCAGCATGCGCCATTTCCGCCATGGTTGAGGAGGGGCGGAGGGGTGCCAGGGTGCTGGTCCTGGGCAGCGGCGGGCGGGAGCACGCCATCGCCTGGAAGCTCGCTCGGTCGCCAATGGTGGAGCGGGTCTATTGCGCGCCCGGCAATCCGGGGACGGCGGCCGAAGCCGGGGTGGAGAATCTCGCCCTTGCCGCGACGGATGCCGATGGGCTGACGGCGGCGGCCTTTGCGCTGGGCGTGGAGCTGGTGGTCATCGGCCCCGAAGCGCCCCTGGTGGCGGGGGTGGGGGATCGCTTGCGCCGGGCTGGTTTGCTGGTCTTCGGCCCCGACGCCGCAGCGGCGCAACTGGAAGGGAGCAAGGTCTTTGCCAAGGCATTCCTGCAGCGCCACCAGATCCCGACAGCCGGCTATCAGCGCTTTACCGAACTGGCGGAGGCCGAGCCGTATATCCGTCGGCACGCCCTGCCGGTGGTGGTCAAGGCCGATGGTCTGGCGGCGGGCAAGGGGGTGGTGGTGGCCATGAGCCATGATCAGGCCCAGGCGGCGGCGGCGCAGTTCCTGGCCTGGGGGCCTATCGTGGTGGAGGAATTCCTTCATGGCGAAGAGGCGAGCTTCATTGCCGTGGTGGTGGATGGGCAGGTCCTGCCGCTGGCCGGTTCCCAGGATCACAAGCGGCTCCTGGACGGCGATCTAGGCCCCAACACCGGCGGCATGGGCGCCTACTCGCCGGCGCCGGTCCTCGATGCCGCCATGGGCGAGCGGGTCCTGCGCGAGGTGATGCGGCCGGCGGCGCGGGGTCTCCTTGCGGATGGTCTGCCCTATCGGGGCTTCCTCTACGCCGGGATCATGGTCACCGCTCAGGGACCCAAGGTATTGGAGTTCAATTGCCGGCTGGGCGACCCCGAGACCCAGCCTCTGCTGATGCGCCTGCGTTCGGACCTCTTTGCCCTGTTGCGGGCGGCGGCGGCGGGCGATGCCCTGCCGCCCGCCCTCGACTGGGACCCGCGTCCGGCGCTCTGTGTGGTGCTGGCGGCGGCGGGTTACCCCGATGCGCCGCGCAACGGCGACGTGATCCTCGGCCTGCCTTTGGCGGATGGCCCCGATGCCAAGATCTTCCATGCGGGCACGGCGGCGCGGGATGGCGCTGTCGTCACCGCCGGCGGGCGGGTCCTGGGAGTGACCGCCTTGGGTGCGAGCCTGGCCGAAGCAGCGGCGCGGGCCTACGCCAGGGCGGGGGCCATTCGCTGGCCGGGGATGCAATACCGTCACGACATCGGCCATCGCGCCCTGCAGCGGGGGAGATGAGAGGTCCTGCGCAGCGGAGCTTGCGGCGTGCCGTGGCGGCCCTGCGCCGGGGCGCGGTCATCGCCTACCCTACGGAGGGGGTGTGGGGTCTGGGCTGCGACCCGCGCAATCGGCGCGCCGTGAAACGGCTCCTGGCCTTGAAGGGACGTCCCCAAAAGAAGGGGCTGCTCCTGGTGGCTGGTCAGTTTTCCCAGGCCGAGGCCTATTGCGCGGCTTGGCAGAGGCCGGAGCTCCAGGAGCGCATGGCCGCCCTCTGGCCGGGAACGACCCTGGTCCTGCCCGCTGCGCGCCGCGCTCCGGCCTGGTTGCGGGGGCGGCATCCGGGGGTGGCCGTGCGGGTGAGCCGGCATCCCGGCGTCGTCGCCCTCTGCCGCGCCTTCCACGGCGCCGTCATCTCCACCAGTGCCAATCCTGCCGGCAAGGTACCGGCCCGGTCCCGCCACCAATTGCATCGCTATTTCGGGCGGCTAGTGGTGTTGCCGGGGCAATTGGGGGGAGCACGACAGCCGAGCCGCATTGTGGACGCCCGCAGTGGGCATGTCCTGCGGCCTTGAATCGGGAGGAGAGAAATCATGCCGCCTCAGATTGACGCGATGGAGCGATTCCTGCTGGGACTGCAGGACCGGATTTGTGCGGCGCTAGAAGCGACGGAGGGGGGAGCGCGTTTCCGCGAGGATCTCTGGGAGCGCCCGGCGGGCGGCGGAGGACGGACGCGGGTGATCAGCGACGGGGCCCTTTTCGAGAAGGGAGGGGTGAACTTTTCGCGGGTGAGCGGCGGGCAGTTGCCGCCTTCGGCCACGGCCCAGCGCCCGGAACTGGCGGGTCAGCCCTTTACGGCCCTGGGGGTGTCCCTGGTGTTGCACCCGCGCAACCCCTATGTCCCCATCGTGCATATGAACTACCGTTTCTTCTCGGCGGGCGATCTGTGGTGGTTCGGCGGCGGGGCCGATCTTACCCCGATTTATGGCTTTGAAGAGGACGCGCGGCATTTCCATGCCACCCTGAAAGGGGTCTGCGACCGCTACGATACGGCCTTTTATCCGCGCTTCAAGGCCTGGTGCGATGCGTATTTCTTCATCAAGCACCGCGGCGAGATGCGCGGGGTGGGTGGTATCTTCTTTGATGACCTGATGGGCGACGGCGGGAAATTGCAGGCTTTTTGGGAGGCGGCGGCGGAGAGCTTCCTGCCCGCTTATCTGCCCATCGTCGAGCGCCGCCGCCATCTGTCCTACGGCGCGCGGGAACGGCATTTCCAGGGCTTGCGGCGCGGGCGCTATGTGGAGTTCAATCTGGTCTATGATCGTGGCACCCTCTTTGGACTGCAGTCGGGGGGACGCACCGAGAGTATCCTCATGTCGCTGCCGCCCCTGGCCGAGTGGCTTTATGACTGGCAGGGCGAGCCCTGCAGCCCGGAGGCCGAGCTGCGCGAGCGCTTCCTGACCCCAAGGGATTGGCTATGATCTACGGGATGCTGCGTCGCGGACTTTTTTTGCTGGACCCGGAGACGGCCCATCATTGGACCATCGCCGGCCTGGGGGCCCTGGGGCACATGCCTGCCACCCGCGCCCGTTTGGCGGCGCGCTATACCCTGGAGGACCAGCGCCTAGCGCAGGAGATCTGGGGGCTGCATTTTGCCAACCCCCTGGGCCTCGCTGCGGGTTTCGACAAAAATGCCGAGGCGCTGCCGGCCTTGCCGGCTCTGGGCTTTGGTTTTGTCGAGATCGGCACGGTCACGCCGCGCCCCCAGCCCGGCAATCCGCGCCCACGGATTTTTCGTTTTCCCGAGCGGGAGGCGGTCATCAACCGCATGGGCTTTCCGGGGCAGGGAATGGCGGCGGTGGCCGCCCGCCTCGCCGCCCTGGGTCCCCATCCCATACTTATCGGCATCAACCTGGGTAAGAACAAGGATACTCCACCGGAGCAGGCCGCCGCCGATTATGTGGCTGTGGTGGAGACCCTGCAGCCCTGGGCGGATTATTTTGTTGTCAATGTGAGCTCCCCCAATACGCCGGGCCTGCGGGACCTGCAGGCGCTGGACGCCCTGCAACCCCTGCTGGCTGCCGTGCAGGTGGCCAATCTGCGGGCGGCTCGGGGGGCGGGACGGCGCTGTCCGCCGGTCCTCCTCAAGATTGCCCCGGATCTCGCCGATGCCGACCTCATGGCCATCGCCGCTCTGGCAGCGGGAGAACAGCCGCTGGTGGACGGTTTCATCGCCACCAATACCACCATTTCCCGAGAGGATTTTCTGGAAGGGGCGGGGATCAGCGGCGGTCTCTCGGGCCCGCCCCTGCGCGCGCGGGCCACCGCCGTGATCCGCCTCCTCCATCGGGCGACGGAGGGGAGGGTGCCCATCGTCGGGGTGGGCGGCATTTTTTCTGCCGACGATGCCTGGGAGAAGATCAGCGCCGGCGCGAGTCTCGTAGAGATTTACACGGCGTTGATTTTTCGCGGTCCGGGAGTGGTCGGCACCATCCTCAAGGGGCTCCTGGCGCGCATGGAAGCGGCCGGGATAGACCATCTGGGCGCCCTGCGCGGCAAAGACTCGTGATGCCCTTCCCGCAGGGAGGCGACCTTACGGCCCTTATGGACAGGGGTTCGATGATCAGCTCCCGTCAGGTGGGATGGATGGGGCAGCCGCCCGGAGGGGTGTGGCCCTTAAGGCTATGTTAATGTTCTCTCCCCATATTCGGCGGGGCAGCACCGCCAATGACCGCTTAAGCCTATTGCAGGGCGAACCGCCGCGTGGCGCCGATGCGAGGAAAGAAGGGGAGATGACGCATCCACAGCACAAGACACGCCAGGATACGGCGTCGGGAAGAAGGGCGTGGCGCTATCTGCGCGGCTGCCTGTTGGTGGCTACCCTGTTGTTGCCATCTCCCCCCGTCCTGGCGGCGGAGCTTACCCTCGGGGATGCCCTCCAGCGGGCCTTGGCCAACCAAGCCCTGGTGCAGCAGGCGGAGCGCGCGGTGGCGGAGAAGGCGGCCCTGCACCGGGCCGCCCATGCCGACCTGCTGCCCAGCCTTTCCCTGGCCGCAGGCAGTATCTGGACCCAGAGCCCCAACGGCCAGCCCCTCTACGTGGCCGCCAATGCCCCCCGGGAGGTCATCGGTCAGATCCAGCTCAATATCCCCCTCTATGCGCCCCAGGCCTACGCCCTGCAGGCCCTGGCCCACAATCAATTGGCCATGGCCCGCTATCAGGAGCGCCAGGCGCGCCTGCTGGTGGCGGCGCAGGTCACGGCGGCCTACTATCGATTGGCCTTATGGGACAACGAATTGTCCGTTTGGCGCGAGGCCCTGGGGGCGGCCCGGGAACTCCTCAGCGCCACCCGGAAAGGTTATCAGGCAGGAACCCGTTCCCGGCTGGACCTGACCCAGGCCCGGCTGACCCTGGCCGGTGTCCAGGCCGGGCTGGACCAGGCTGCGCCCGAGGCTGCAGCAGCCCGCCGCGTTCTGGCCCTCCAGACGGATTACCCCGTCAGCGAACTGCCGGCGTTGGTGCCCATCAGCCCGCCCGCGGCGGGTTTGCCCGAGGAAACGATGCTGACCGCCCGTGCGGCTCAAGCGCAACCCCTTCTGCAGGTGGCGGAAGGGGAGATTCAAGCCGCCCGCACCCTGCTGCGCTATCACCAGGCCGCCCGGTTGCCGGTGGTCGCCGCGCTGGGTGCTTACGGGGTGGACACGGCGACGACGCCCCGCACCGGACAGTTGGGCTGGCAGGGGGCCGTGACCCTGCAGATGCCCATTTTCGGTTTTGGCCGCAATCGCGATCGCATTGCCGCTGCCCAGGAGCATCTGGCGGCCATGGAGGCGGGTAAGCGGGCCTTGCTCTTGCAGGTCCAAAGCCGTATTGCCGCCGATTACGGGGCGGCCCAGGCCGCCGACAACGCCCTGCGCAACGACCGGACCGTGGCCCAGGAGGCCCAGGCGGTATATGAAATGACCCGCAAGGGGTATCTTGCCGGGGCGCTGAGCGCCCTGGCCTTGCAACAGGCGGAAAACAACTGGGTGCAGGCACGGCTCAAGCTGGCGGGCGCGGCCATCCGGGCCCGCCTGGCGCGGGCGCAACTGGCCCTGGACAGCGGGGTCCTGCCGAAATCCGAGGAGCAGTCATGAACAAAGCGTTTTCCAGGTCCGCGCCGGGGCCGGTCCTCCTCTTCCTGTGCCTCTGCCTGTGCGGCGCGGCCCCTGCCTTTGCCCTGCCGGTGCAGGCGGTGGCGGTGCAATCGACCCCTTGGTCCCGGGAGGTCCGGGTGCTGGGGACGGTGGAGAGCATCGGGGAGGTGACCCTGGCCGCTCCGGTGGCGGGCCGGGTCCTGGGGCCTTTTCTCCCCTCCGGCAACGTGGCGGCGGGCGCAGTGGTGGCGCGTATCGCCCCCCCCGGCCTGCACGCCGGCATCCTCGCCGCCCAGGCGCGGGTGGCCTATGCCCGCACCCAACTGGAGCGTACCCGAAAGCTCTTTCAGGACGGGGTGATGGCACAGCAGGATGTGGACCAGGCCGGTCTGGCCCTGGCCGAGGCGCGCGCCGCCCTGCGGGCGCTGGAGGCCCAGTCGGGCGACCAGGTGCTGACGGCGCCCTTCGCGGGCACCTTGCAGTACCTGGTACCCCCCGGCGCGGTGGTCAATATGGGCAGTCCCGTCGCCCGCCTGGCCGGACGCGGCGAGCCCTGGGCGCGGGCCTATGTGACGCCTGCCCAGGCCCAGGGATTGCGGACGGGGGCAAGGGTGGTGATCGCCGCCCAAGGCTGGCATGGACAAGGGAAGCTCCGTTCCGTGGGACAAAGTGCCCGCCATCTCGGCCTGGTCTCCGTCTATATCACCCTCCCCCCTGGCAGCCCCCTCCTGCCCGGGGAATGGCTGCAACTCCTGCTGCCATCGGCGGGCGGTACCGCCTTCCGGGTGCCCACTCCGGCAGTGGTCATGCGCGGGTCCCGGAGCGAGGTTTTTGTGGTCCGTCAGGGGCGGGCGGTAGCGGTGCCCGTAGAGGTGGTGGCGAGCCGGGGCAGCGAAACCTGGGTGCAGGGGGTGCTCCGGGCCGGTGAAATGGTGGTGGTTGCCGGCAGCGCCCGGATGGCCTCGGGTACGCCGGTGGAGTTGCGGCCATGAACCCGACAACGGCCGCCGGCGCAATGCACCTGCTCCAAAGGAAGAACTTGGGATGAAACGATACCTCGCCTTCCTCTGGGAGAACCGTTTCTCCGTGATCCTGTCCGGCCTGCTCCTTCTGGCAGCCGGCTGGTTCGCGCTGCGGGCCATGCCCGAGAGTGTCTTCCCCAACGTGAACTTCCCCAAGGTCGCGGTTTTGGTCAATGCCGGCAACCTGCCGGTCAAGTTCATGGAGATCGAGGTGACGCGGCCCCTGGAGGAGGCCGCCAAGGGCGAGCCGGGGGTGCGCCTGGTGCGCTCCCAGACCGGCAATGGTCTGTCTAAGATTCATGTCTATTTCGATCCCAATGTGAACCCCGAGACGGCCTACCTCATGCTGCAGGCCCGCCTCGCCCACATCCCCCTGCCGCCCGGCGCCCGGATGAGCGTCCGCCTCATGGCGCCCAACATCTACCCCTTTGCCGAGTATGCCCTGGTCTCCGACCACATGGACAGTTCGGCCATGATGCCCACCTTCGCCTTCCAGATCCGCCCGGCCCTCCTCTCGCTGCCCGGTGTCTATCGGGTGGATGAAACCGGCCGGGGCTGGGCAGAGGTGCACATCGCCCTGGACCCCCTGCGCCTGGCGCAGTACCACCTGGATTCCCAACAGGTGGTGGACGCCCTGCGCGCCGCCCAAGGGCCATTTTTCTCCGGTGTATTGGACGTTTTCCATCAGCAATTCATCGTCGCCACCACGCCGCGACCCATCGATACGGCCCGCTTGGCCGAACTGACCCTGCCTCTGGGGCCGGCCAATGCCCAGGGCGAGCGCACGCCTTTGCCGCTGGGGGCGCTGGGGAAGGTGAGCGTCGGCCCGCCCCCGTTGCTGCGGGATGCGGCGGTGGCCGGCTACCGGCACGCCATGGTGATCGACGTGATGGCTCAGGCCGGCGCCAACGAGGTAGCGGTAGCCAAGGCGGTGCAGAGCCGCATCACGGAGTTGCAGGCCCATCTGCCGTCCGGCGTGAAGCTGGTCCCCATCTATGACTTGAGCCATCTGATCAGCACCAGCCTCAAGGACGTCTGGATCGCCCTGGGACTGGGCAGCCTCATCGCCTGGCTGGTGGTGCTCGCCTTCCTCGGCCGCCTGGACGGCGCCCTGGCTACCCTGGTGGTGGTGCCCTTGTCCATAGCCGCCACTTTTCTCATCCTGCACGCCCTGGGCTATAGCCTCAACATCATGACCCTGGGCGGCCTGACGGCGGCCATCGGCGCCCTGGTGGACCATGCCATCGTGGTGGTGGAGCGCGGGCTCCACGGCCTGCACGGCGACATCGAAACCCGGCGGCGGACGGCCCTGCGCCGAGCCAGCGAGATCTTGCCGATTATGACGCTGGCGACCCTCACCTCCTGTCTCATCTTCCTGCCGCTGGTCTTCCTCTCGGGCACGCTGGGCCTGCTGTTCCGCCACATGGCCCTGGCCATTGTCATCGCCCTGGTCACCTCCCAGTTGGTGGCGCTCTTCGTCACGCCGGTGCTGGCGGTCTGGCTCGCCGGGCGGCAACGCCGGACCCGCCGTATCCTCGGGGAGCAATGGCTGCGCGGTCATTACAGCCGCTCCCTGCTCTACGGCATGCGCCGGCCATGGCTCGCCATACCCGTCATCGTTGTGCTGGGCGTGGTGGGCTGGTATGCCGTGAGTACCCTACCCACGGCCTTCCTGCCGCGCTGGGACGAAGGCATCATCTCCGTGCCCTTCCGCACGCCCGTCGGCAGCAGCGTGGCGGAAACCACCCGCGTCGGCCGCGATTTCATGCGCGTGGCGCTGGCCAACCCCAACGTGGCGCGGGTGTCGCTGATGGTGGGCCGGGGACTGCTCAATCCTTACTCCACTCCCAACAAGGGGGCCATCTCCATCGTCCTCAAAGAAAACCGCAAGGAAAGCACCGAGGCCGTCATGGGCGTCCTGCTCCGGGAGTTCCGGCAGACGGCGCCCAATCTCCTGGCCGTGCAGACTACCCAAGTGATGGTCAACCGCCTGGGCGATCTCTCCGGCGCCCATGCCCCCTTGGAGGTCTTCCTCTTTGGCTCCGACTCCACGATGCTCCGTGACGAGGGTGGCCGGCTGGCCGCCGCCCTGCGCCAAAGCCATGCCTTCCGGTCCGTGGTCTTCAAGTCGCCTTCCGCCGGTCCGGAGATCCAGGTGGACCCCTCGCCCCTGGCGGCGATCTACGGCGTCACCCCGCCAGTGCTCGCCGACCAGATCAAGGCGCGCTTCTGGGGCCGGCAGGCGGGCTTCCTCTTGCATGGCGAGCAGATCCTGCCCATCCGCGTCAGCCTCGCGGGGCAAACCGTCACCCCCGCCGGGATGGAAGCGCTCCCCATCCGCCTACCTGGCGGGACCTATAGCCCCTTGTCAAGCATTGCCCATGTCCATGTGCAAGGGGCGGTGCCCTACGTGACCCACCAGAATCTCGTACCCTATGCCTATGTCTGGCTGCAACCGAAGGCGGGTGAAGGCCTCGCCGCCGCCGCCCAGAAGGCCCGTAGCGTGGTCGCGGCCATGCACTTCCCGCCCAATGTCACCACCGTGCTGGGCGGCTATTATCGGCAGCAAGCGCAGAGCTTCCAGGAGATGGCGCTGATCCTGGCCGGCGCCCTGGCCCTGCTGCTGGTGCTCCTCGGCTTCCAGTTCACCAGCCAGCGGGCGGCGGCGTCCGCCTTGATCGCCATCGCCCTGGCCGCGCCGGGGGCTCTCCTGGCCCTGCTGCTCCTGGGCATCGACCTGGACAGCACCGCCTTCCTGGGGGTCTTGCTGGTCTTCGCCATCGCCGTCAACAATGTCATCCTCATCTTCGCCCGCGCCCGCCAGCTCGGCGGCGCCCGCCCGCGTCCGGCCATGGTCGCCCTGGCCGCCCGCAGCCGCCTGCGTCCCATCCTCATGACCATGCTCGCCGACGTCTTGGGCTTTCTCCCCCTGATAGTAGGGGTAGGGCGCGGCACGGACCTCCTCAAGCCCCTGGCCGTGGCCGTCATGGGCGGGTTAACGCTCTCGGTGTTCATGTCCTTGTGGGTCGCGCCGGTGATCTATAGTGCGTGGGCGGGAAAGAATGCCTAACCATGGGGGAAATTCGGCCATGATCCAGTCAATGCCTAATGCTATCCTCCGTTCGGACGCGCCATGGAGCAGCGCCCCCAACTCCGGCGGAGGTATTGGCCGAAACGGGCCAGCGGGCGCCGCGCTTTTGGGCGCGCAGGGGCCATTCGCTGGGGAACGACCTTTTTTCTTGCGCGGGAATGAATCTTGCCTGTACTTCTTTGGGCTTGCACTTTCTGGTGATCGCGCTATGAATAAGAAACGCTCCAGAAAACGGCAGGCAGAAAAGCATCGTCCATATCAGGTCAGGAGGAGTCATCCATGAAGCGTATCATCGCCACCATCATCACTACCGCCGGTCTCTTATTGGCTGGCTCCGCTTTTGCGGCCACGGCTGCCGATGCCGGGCAGGCCATTGCCGCCGCCAAGGCGGCCGTGGCCAAAACTGCCGCCATCCATTATCAGTGGTCGGATACGCCCAAGGTCTTGAAGGAGGCCGAGGCGGCAGAGCAGGCCGGCAAATATGACGAGGCGGTGGCCAAGGCCAAGCACGCGGAGGAGTTGGCCCAACTGGCCTATGCCCAGGGCGAGGAGCAGGCCAAGAAAGTGGGGGTGAAGATCACCGATCAGGGCGTGCAGTTGAACTAAGGCGTGGGTTGGCCAGGGTCCTGCCGTGACGGATGCAGGGGCAGGATCGCAACCTCGCTGCGGGCCAGGAGGTCCGTGGCGAGCCGCGTTTTATCCGCATTGTCGCTGGTGAAATGGAAGTGGACGCGGGCGCTGCGGGGCAGGGCCGGAGCCTGGGCCGGCAGTGGCCCCAACTGCAGACGCCGCCATAATTGGCGGGCGACGCCGTCATTGCCGTCCACGATGGCCACGTCACCACCCAAGGCCGCTTGAATATGGGTGTCGACCCAGCAGTAGTGGGTGCAGCCCAGGACCACCGCTCGGGGTGTTTCCCGCAGTTGGGGGAGGAGATATCGTTCCAGGTAGGCCCGGACACTGCTGTCCAGGGGCGATCTTTGGGATTCGATAATCTCCATGAGTCCCGGGCAGGCGACGGCCTGCACCCGCTCGCTGGCTCCCGGCAGGCGGGCGAGCAGGGCGCGCAATTTTTCTCCGCTCACTGTCAGTTGGGTGGCGAGGAGGAGGATGCCTCCCTCCGGGTGGGCATCCAAGGCCTTTTTTACCGCCGGTTCGATGCCGATGATGGGGACCTGGGCGCGTTCCCGTAAGGGTGCTACGGCGGCGCTGGTGGCGCTGTTGCAGGCCAGAACCACCGCGTCGGCACCGGCGGCGATGAACCAGTCATAGGCGTAGCGGGTAAGGCGCAGGACCGCGTCGGGATCCTGATCCCCATAGGGGGCGTTGGCGGTATCGCCATAAAAGAGATATTCGGCATCGGGCAAGCGGCGCAGGCAGGCCAGGAGGGTGCTGAGACCGCCGATACCAGAGTCGAAGATGCCGATGCGCATCAGTTCCCGCCTTGTCGTGCCGCCACCAGCAGGGCCGCGCCACGCATGCCGGCCTGGTCGTCGTCGTTGCCGCGCTGGAGGTCCACCGATCCGCGCAGGACCGGGATGAGGTCGGCTTCCAGCCGCTCCTGAAGGACGGGGGCGAAGCAATCCCAGGCGGCGCTCATGCCGCCGCCGATGCGTAACACGGAGACGTCCAGCACCTTGAGCAGGTGCGCCAGCGCCTGGCCCAGGGTGTTGCCGGCCAGAGCGAAGGCCGCCTGGGCATCGGTGTTTCCTTCCCGGGCCAGTCGGGCGATGACCGGCAGGGCCGGTGCATGGCCGGTGCGTTCGGTATAGCTGAGCTTGACCCCAGTGGCCGAGGCGTACTGTTCCAGGCAGCCCTGGTTGCCACAACCGCAACGCCGCCCTCCCGGCACGACAATGAGGTGCCCCACTTCCATGGCGGCGCCGTGGGCGCCCCGCCAGGGCTGGCCGTGGAGGATGAAGCCCCCGCCGACCCCGGTGCCCAGCCCCACATAGAGGAGGTGCTCCAGATCGGGCTGGCGGCTGCGTTCCTGCACAAACTCGCCGAAGGCCGCGGCATTGGCATCATTCTCCACCAGGACGGGCAGGCCGCAGCGCTCCCGCAGGGCCGTGCCCAGGGCCAGATGGTGCAGGCCCGGCAGATTCGGCGATTGCAGCAGGGTGCCGTCTCCCTGGATAAAACCGGGAAAGGCGATTCCCACGCCCTGGAGTTCTGGGTGCTGTTGCTTGGTCTGAACGATGGCGGCGGTCAGGATGTCGACTACGGCAAGCTCGGCGGCGGCGCTGTTTTCGGCGTGCAGGCAGCGCTCGCGCAGATGGGCCTCCACGCGCAGGGTGGCCACGCAGTCCCTTCCCCGGAATACCCCCAGGCGCAGGTTGGTGCCGCCCACATCCATCCCCAGGATCAGTCCGCCTTCAGGCATGGACTTTGGCCTCCATGCGGATGCGCAAAGGATAGGATTTGCCCGCCGGAACGAACCAGCGCAGTTGCAGGGCCAGGGCCTGCATGATTTTTTCAAAGCCCGCTTCGGACTGGGATACCGTCATATGGGGTGCGGCCTGCCACTGGACGGGCGGGTCGAAATGAAAATGCAGCTCTCCACCCAGGACTTCGTCCTGCAGGGTGATCTCCCGGGCTTCCCCCTGATGGGCGCTGCCGAAACCGCCGAAGAGTTTGCCATCGGCAAAGATCCGTCCGCCCGGCCCGTCACAGCAGGGCATGGCGAGGTGAAGGCGGGTGGTGAAAGTCTGCTGCCCCTCGCCTTGGGCAACAGCGCTGAGGCCATAGTCGACGATGAGGCGCTGTCCCTCCAGGGTGTAGGTTTTGGTGACCGTGCAACCCGCCGCCGCACCGGTGAAGCGGGGCCACTCGCTGACTGCCGCCTCCGCGTATTCCACGGGGGTCGCATCCACCTGGTCGAGAAAACTCTGGCAGGGGCTGGTATCGGGGATGAGATCCTCCAGCCTGATGGTGCTCTTATAGCTGACGCGGTCATGGGCCGAGGCGATGCCGTTGCCGACGTGTTCGCTGCCGGTGGCGCCATTCTGGATCTTGTCGTAGTAGGACTCGTCGCGCCGCGCCAAGGTATCGCCCAGGTTGTGGTGCAAGGCATAAAGATCCCATTCCACCACGGCTGCCGTGGGGGCGGGGCGGATGATGAGCTGCATGAAGCCATTGTGATAAAAGAGCTCCGGGGCGCCATCGAGATCGACATCCAGTTCCTGCACGGCCGGCCGCGGCTGCACTTCGTCGAGCATGGCCTCCAGACGGACGATGGCGTTGTAGACGGCGCGGCGCAGGTGGGGCAGGTAGATGCCGCCAAAGAGGCCATGCCAGTAGGCATCGTTGGCCTGGGCCTCATGAAGCGCCTGGCGCATGGCGCCGCTCTGCTGTTTCTTGGCCAGCCCATGAAAACGCTGCGATAACAGCATCATGCGCTTGTGCATCCAGTTGGATTCGGGGTAGCGGGTGAGAAAATTCTTCCAGATGCCGCCGCGAATCAGCGGCTTGCGCTCGGCAAAACGGCCGGCAGCCTTTTCCTGCTCGACGAGCCCGGCATAGGCACGGGCCGCCGCTGCCGGCAGGGTCCACTCGTTCATCTCGCTGTAGGACACCGTAGGCAGATAGATGACCCCCTGGGGGCGGTGGCCGCGCAGGTAGTCCTGATAGCGCATCGGTTCGATGCACGGAGAGGCGAGCACCTGGCGCAGAAACTGCTCCAGCCAGCCCTTTTCGTAGACCCAGGCATAGGTTTCGGGCCAGACCCCGAACTTTTCTATGTCATCGAAATAGATGGCCGCGCCCCCGGGATGGGTCTGGGCCAAGCCCTCCAGATAGGCGACGGCGGCATCGGCCTCGGAAAAGGGCAGACGATAGCGCAGCGCCTCGGAGATGGGGAAGACGTCGATGACCTGACCGTTTTCCTCGGTACGATGAAAGCAGTTGAGCTGGCTGGCATCGGCGCCGGCGCAGAGAAAGTGATAGTCGTCCACCATGACATAGCGGATGCCCGCCTCCACCAGGGCCGGCACGACAGAAGGGTCCCAGACCCGTTCCGTGAGCCAGGCGCCCAGGGGGCGCTGCCCTAGCTGTTTTTCCATGCGCTCGGACATGGCGTGGATCTGTTCCACCCGATCCACATGGGGGATGGCAGCCAGGACCGGCTCGGTGTCCCCGGCGCCGACCAGTTCGGCCTGTCCGCGGGTTACCATCGCCTGGAGCAGGGTCAGGGTGGCGGCGTGATGTTCGGCCAGATAGCCCAGCAGCCAGCCGCTGATATGAATGGCAAAGGGAAACTCGGGGATGCGGTGCAGCGTTTCGAGAAAAGGGTGGTAGCAGCGGGCTACGGCATCATCGATGACGTGGGGGAAATTGCCGACCGGCTGGTGGGCGTGAACACCAAGGAGCAGCTGGGTACAGGGGGGCATTCGCTTTCCTTATGGGGTGGTGCGGCGCATGGTGCCGGCTGCTGCTGCCGGTGCACCGCCTTGGCTGATGGGAATGTCGAGGGTGTGGGGTGCCGGCATGCCGATCAATCCGTAGAGCTTGCGCAAATTGGCCCGATAGAGATCATCGAAGTCGCGCACGGCTGCGGCGGGATTGTAATCGCCAAACCACCAGAACCAGTCGGAGCCTTCGCAGACCCCGAGTTGGCGCAGGATGAGTTCCTGCTGCGCCGGATCAAAACGGGTGAGCCGCTGATCCACCGCCCGCTTGGCCGCGCAGAGGAGATCCCAGGCGCGGTTCTTGGCGCTATCGCCGATCCATGTGCTGAAATTGCCGTAGACCCAGCTTCCCGCCACCAGACGCGGGAGGGCTTCGGGCTGGGCATCATGGTGGGCCAGGTAATCGGAAAAAGTACAGAGTTGGATATGGGGGTGGTTGGAAAGCACTTTGTAGAGTTCCGAAAGGAAATAATAGCCATTGTAGGGATAGTATTCCCAAGCGTTTTCGCCATCGAGGATGATGCTCACCACCGGGGTGCCCTGTCCTTCGGTGTGTCGCCAGATCTCTTCCAGGCGGTGGACGAAGTCACCCACGGCATCGTGACCAAACCATTTCTGGTAATCAAAACCGATGGCATCGGAGAGCGCATCGTCGCGAAAGAAGAGGGCAGGACCGCCGCTGGGGAGGCGGTAGGCGCGGTAGAGATACTGCCAGCGCTCCCGTGCCGGCTCGTCATCGGCGGCCGTGCGCAGGCTATGGGCCAGGACACCTTCCCCGGTGGCGGTCCAGCCGATGCCGGCTTCACCCAGCACCTGGACAAAGGCCTCGGAAACTCCACCCTCGGCAGGCCATTGTCCCCCGGCGGCAAGGCCAAAGCGCTGTTGATGGGCGGCCAGAGCACGGTCCACATGCCAGCGCGCGCGCGCCGCGCCTCCGGGATAGGTCTTGCTTTGGGGCAGGGGGCAGTCGGGCAGGCTTTCGCGCGCCGCGCCAAAGTCCATGAGCAGGGGGCCGATGGGATGATCGTAGGGTGTGGTGGACAGTTCGATGCGCCCGGCTTCGGCCAGACGCCGATAACGGGGGATGAGATTGTGGATGAGATCACCCAGCAGGCGCAGGAGTTGCTGGCGGTCCTCCCGGGTAAAACCCCGCCCCTTAGCCAGCATGGCCTGGATAAAAGGGCTGCCGCGACGCACGGTCTCCCCCGTCCAGGCGAGGTGATACCACATGACCAGATCCGCCAGGTACTGGACGGAGAGGTAATCCGCCATCTCCTGGACGTCAATTTGGATATGCTGGTACAGGTCATAGAGGCGGCGGTAATCCGGGAAGGGGTTGAGCATGTGTTCCTGATCGAGGCGGAAGCATTGATGCAGGAGACTGTGGCGGGCTGCGGGGGTGAGCGTCTTGAGATCATCCGCCGCCAGTGCCGCCAGCAGGGCATCGCGGAACTGGCCGCTGCGGAATTGCTCGGCGTAGTCTTCCAGTTGCTCGATGAGGGTGGGTACAAAATTGAAGACGGCCCTGGCCAGGGGGTTCTCCTCCAGATGCGCCACCATGTCGGCGTAGTCCTTGCACGCATGCAAATAGGTCCAGGGCAGGATGTAGTGGCCATCGGCGCCCCGGTAATCGGGCTGGTGCATGTGCCAGCAGAAGATGACGTGGAGGGCGCGGGCGGGCTGCATGGTTAGCGCACGAAATGCAGTTGCTGGCCGAGCAGTTCGGGAGTGATGAGGGTGACGCCATTGGGCGTACGATGGAAGCGCCGGGCGTCCTCCGCCGGGTCTTCGCCCACCACCAGCCCCGCGGGGATGATGCTGCCCTTGTCCACCACCACCTTGCGCAGCCGCGCCCCTTCCCCCATGCGCACATTGGGCAGGATCACCGAATCCTCCACCAAGGTGTCGCCGTCGTTGACGCGCACGTTGGAAAAGAGGAGGGAGCGGCGCACCGTCGCCCCGCTGACGATGCAGCCGCCGGAGACGATGCTGTCGAGGGCGACGCCCCGGCGGCCGTCATCGTCAAAGACGAACTTGGCAGGCGGGAGCTGTTCCTGGAAGGTCCAGATGGGCCAGCGGCTATCGTAGAGGTCGAGGTCCGGGGTGACATGGACGAGGTCGATGTTGGCCGCCCAATAGGCATCCACGGTCCCCACATCGCGCCAGTAGCAGCGTGATGAGTTTTCGGAACTGGTGATGCAGCTATTGCGAAAGCGGTGGGCCATGACGCGGTAACGGGGCACCATGTAGGGGATCAGATCCTTGCCGAAGTCGTGGCTGGAGTTCTTGCTGTCGGCGTCGCGGATCAACTGCTCGTAGAGGAATTCGGTGTTGAAGACATAGATGCCCATGCTCGCCAGGGCGCGGTCGGGGTTGCCGGGGCTGGGGGTGGGGTCCTGGGGCTTTTCCGTAAAGGCCGTCACCCGGTCTTCGTGGTTGACGGTCATCACGCCAAAGGCCCTGGCCTCTTCAAGGGGCACCTCCAGGCAGGCCACGGTCATGTCCGCCTGACTCTGTACGTGTTCCGCCAGCATTTGGCCGTAGTCCATCTTGTAGATGTGATCGCCGGCGAGGATCACCACATAGCGCGGTTTGTGGGCGCGGAGGATGTCGATGTTCTGGAAGATGGCATCGGCGGTACCCTGGTACCAGCCGGTATTCATGCGCTGCTGGGCGGGGAGGAGTTCGACGAATTCGCTGAATTCACCCCGCAAGAATCCCCAGCCGAGCTGCACATGACGGATGAGGCTATGGGCCTTGTACTGGGTGAGGATGCCGATGCGGCGAATCCCGGAATTGAGGCAGTTGGACAGGCAAAAATCAATGATGCGGAACTTGCCGCCAAAGGGTACGGCGGGTTTGGCCCGCCAGTCGGTGAGCGCCCCCAGTCGGCTGCCCCGCCCTCCGGCCAGTACCAGCGCCAGGGTATTTTTGGTGAGGTTGCTGACAAAGCGCGGTGAGTTGGATACCCCGCTATTTCCCTCGGTCGCCATGAACTGTCTCCTTGCGTGCTATCCTTGTGACTGCAGTATAGTAAAAAACGGCTTTGCCGAGATTCCTCCGCTGCCGGGCCCTTGCTGCGTGGCCCTTGCCGTCGGGGCATGATCTGGGCTAGAAATGATAGTCGAAGAGCGGTTTTGAACTGGCAGTTTTAAAGTAGCTGAACTGTGACCCCTGTAGCAAGTCGCAGAAGGACTCTATCCGTCGACAAAGGACCTCACGCATGCCCAACCAAGACATCACCGCCATCCTTGCTGCCCGACATCATGATCCCTTTGCTTGGCTGGGCCAGCACGAGGAGGGGGGGCAGGCCGTGCAGCGGGTTTTTCTGCCGGGGGCGCAGGCGGCCTGGATCGAAACCCCCACGGGCTGGGAGGCGATGCAGCGCCTGCATGACGATGGCCTGTTCGTCCATTGGGGCGGCCCCTTGCCCACTCCCTACCGCCTGCGCTGGCAGGATGCGCGGGGGAGCCATGAGCGCCACGACCCCTATGTGTTCTGGCCGGTGCTTGGCGATCTGGAGATCTATCTCTTTGGTGAAGGACGGCTCTACGAGGCCTACCGCCACCTCGGTGCCCACCTGCGCCGGCAGCGGGAGGTGGACGGCATCCTCTTTGCCGTCTGGGCGCCCAATGCCGAGCGGGTCAGTGTGGTGGGGGATTTCAACGGCTGGGACGGCCGCGCCCATCCCATGCGTGTGCGCGGCGGCAGCGGGCTCTGGGAGCTCTTCCTCCCCGATCTCGGCGCCGGCGAGTTGTATAAGTTCGAGATCCGCCACCGCGACTCCGGGGCCGTCTTTGTCAAGACCGACCCCTATGCCAGCGCCTTCCAGCTCCGCCCCAGCACCGCCGCGCAAGTCGTGGACAGTCGGTACCAGTGGCAGGATGGCCAGTGGATGCAGGAGCGCCCGCAGCGGGACTGGCAGCACGCCCCCATCAACTGCTACGAGGTCCATCTCGGTTCCTGGCAACGCGGCGCCGACGGTGCCTTCCTCAATTACCGCGAACTG
>JABEBX010016240.1_pt1 | contig 56517 bp, 65 predicted proteins | sample 7245971 | NCBI WGS metagenome assembly JABEBX01 (sample SAMN14506365, study PRJNA622280) | hot springs metagenome | biome: hot spring [ENVO:00000051]|acidic hot spring [ENVO:00002120]; feature: spring [ENVO:00000027]|sediment [ENVO:00002007]; material: sediment environment [ENVO:01001048]... | reverse complement strand
GGGTGGTCGCTTCCAGTTACGGGTGATCGATGATCAAGGACAGGCCGATGAACGGGAACTGCAGGTGGTCCAGGTCCCCTAAGCAAGGAGTAGAGCCCAAGCAATGCTGACAGCCGGGCCTGTGATCCCGTAGACTGGGCCTTTCTCCAGATATAGGGAACCAATGACCGAGAAGATTCCCCCGGATTCCGTGGGGTTGGTAGAGCCCCAGGACATGATTGTTGCTGCGGAATTCCCATTGGCCTGTGGGCAGTCGCTACCCGGCTATACCCTGCGCTACGAGTGCTACGGTCAACTCAATGCCAGGCGCAGCAATGCCATTCTCCTCTGTCATGCCCTTTCGGGGGATCATCATGCGGCCGGTTATCATCGCCCGGATGACCGCAAGCCAGGATGGTGGGACAACATGATCGGTCCCGGCAAGCCCATCGATACCCGGCGATTCTTTGTGGTATGTAGTAATTTTCTTGGGTCCTGCAAAGGTTCCACGGGGCCAGCGAGCATCAATCCCGCCACGGGCGAGCCCTGGGGGCTGGATTTTCCCATGGTGACGGTGCCCGATTGGGTACGCACGCAGGTCGCCTTGAGCGATCATTTGGGAATCGAGCAGTGGGCCGCCATCATTGGTGGGAGTCTGGGGGGAATGCAGGTTTTGCAATGGGCCATCGATTACCCCGAACGCCTGCGGCACGCCGTGGTCATTGCCGCTGCACCCAAGCTCAGCGCCCAGAATATTGGTTTCAATGAGGTCTGCCGACAAGCCATCCTGGGTGATCCCAACTTTCATGGCGGGCGCTATTACCAGCAAGGACCAGGACCACGACAAGGACTGGCCCTGGCCCGGATGATCGGTCATATCACCTATCTATCGGACGACGCCATGGGCCAGAAGTTTGGCCGGGAGACCCGGGGGGGCAAGGCCCTTTCCTATGGATTCGATGTGGATTTTGAGGTGGAGAGTTATCTGCGCTACCAAGGGCAACGCTTTGTGGACCAATTCGATGCCAATAGTTATCTCTACATTACCAAGGCATTGGATTATTTTGATCCCGCCGCCAGCCATGGCGGGGATCTGGTAGCAACCGTCGCCAAGGCCAAGGCCCAGTTTCTGGTACTTTCTTTTAGTAGCGATTGGCGTTTCGCCCCAGAGCGCTCGCGGGAGATCGTCCAGGCCCTCTTTCGGGCCGGCCTCGAGGTCAGTTACGCCGAAATCCAATCCCGCCATGGCCATGATTCTTTCCTCCTTCCCATTCCTCAATATCATCGGGTGATGGGTGCTTATCTGGAGCGGATTGCCAAGGAGCAAGGGTTATGAGTTCTTCGTTGCGTCCCGATTTGCAGATCATTGCCGACTGGATCCGACCCAGAAGCCGGGTGCTGGATCTTGGTTGTGGCGAGGGCGATCTACTGGATCATCTGGGACGGGAAAAACAGGTCAAAGGCTATGGCATTGAGCTGGATGACGAAAAGGTCGTCGTCGCCATGGGGCGGGGCTTATCGGTTTTACAATTGGATCTGGACGAGGGCTTGCGCCAGTTTGCCAGCAACAGTGTTGATACGGTGGTGCTTTCCTTGACCTTGCAAGCCGTTCATTTCCCCCGTGATCTCCTGTTGGAAATGCTGCGGGTGGGCCGGGAAGGGATTGTCACTTTTCCCAATATGGGCCATTGGCGCGCCCGCTGGCAACTGGGGGTGCAGGGAAGAATGCCAATGACGGATGTTTTGCCTCATTCATGGTATGATACGCCCAATATCCACCTTTGCAGCATCGATGACTTCGATGCCCTCTGTCACGACCACCAGATTGTCGTGCAGGAACGTCAGGTTTTGAATGACCGAAGAAGGAGTACGGCCGCCAATCGGGTCTGGCCCAACCTGCTGGGTGAATTGGCCTTATACCGTTGCGCGCTGCGCGGCCCGCAGGAGAATCCATGAAGCTGGAGTTGATTAGTTTTCCGCTATGCCCTTTTGTGCAGCGATCGGTCATAACCCTGCTGCACAAAGAAGTGCCCTTTACCCTGACCCATATCGATCTGGCCCACAAACCCCAATGGTTTTTGGATATCTCTCCTCTGGGTAAGGTTCCTTGTCTGCGCATTGATGACGGCACAGTGCTTTTTGAGTCGCAGGTCATCAACGAATATGTGGATGAGGTTTGTCCGCCGCCGCTGCATCCGCAAGATCCTTTGGAGCGGGCGCGGCACCGGGCCTGGATCACCTTGGGTAGTGAAGCGCTATCGGATCAATTTCAGATGATGATTGCCCAGGGAGAGGAACATTTTACTGCCGCCCATCGCCAACTTTTTGATAGGTTGGGTCATCTGGAGGCGGCATATGGACGGGGCCCCTTCTTTGCCGGGGAGAAATTCAGTCTGGTGGACGCTGCCTTGGCACCCCTTTTCATGCGGATGGAGATCCTGCACAGTCTGCGCCCCTTTCCGCGCTGGGAGGCGTTAGCCAGTCTTCGCCGATGGACCGCGGTGCTCATGGAGTTGCCCGAAGTGGCAGGTTCAGTGACCGCAAATTTTGCAGAATTACTCCAGAGTTATTTGAGTGAGAAGGGCAGTTTGCTGCTGCGCTCGGCGTAAAGGGAGAGGAACACCATGAGTGATACGGAAAAAGCGCAAGGCGGTCAGGAGTTGGTAACAACCCATTTCGGTTACCAGGAAGTGCCAGAAAGTGAAAAGGAGACCCTGGTACGTGGGGTCTTTAGTAGCGTTGCGCCCAAATACGACATAATGAACGATCTCATGTCCTTGGGGGTCCATCGATTATGGAAGCGCTACACCGTCGATCTGGCCCGTCCCCGTCGCGGCGAACGCGTATTGGATCTGGCCGGCGGTACGGGTGATCTGGCAATCCTGATGCATAAGCGTTTGCAGCCCGGTGGTAGCATTGTGCTTGCGGATATCAATCCCGAGATGTTGGCCGTGGGAGAAAAACGGCTGGCGGACAGGGGCCTTTTGCTCGGGGTGGATTTTGTCGAGGCCAACGCCGAAGAGCTCCCTTTTGCCGATGGCGAATTCGATCTGGTTACCTTAGCCTTTGGGATTCGGAACATGACCCATCCCGATCGGGCCTTGCGAGAAATCTATCGGGTCCTGAAACTGGGTGGCCGCGCCCTGATCCTGGAGTTTTCCCATCCCCGTTGGCCGGGTTTGCAAAGAATGTATGATCTCTATTCCTTCCAATTGTTGCCCAAGATTGGGGAATTGATCGCTCGAGATCGGGAGAGTTACCAATATCTGGTGGAATCCATTCGTCGCTTTCCCGATCAGGAAACCTTCCGGATGATGATGGAGGATGCGGGCTTTGGGCGGGTGGATGTGCACAATTTGTCGGGAGGCATCGTGGCCATCCATCGGGGCTTTCGCCTGCGCTAATGAACTCTATTCATTGACCCTGGCAAAAATTTGCCCTTGAGCGCTGCCAAGCAGACGGGCATCATGGCGATAATTTTGGCAAAGGAGTTGAACGATGACCCGGGTGCATAATCTTGGCTTTCCCCGTATTGGCCACAAGCGCGAGCTGAAAAAGGCGACCGAGGCGTACTGGGCCGGAGAAATGGACGCCAACCAGCTGGAAGCCCAGGGAGCCATCCTGCGGGAGCGCCACTGGCGGATCCAGCAGACCTGTGGCGTGGACCTGGTCCCGGTGGGGGACTTCAGTTTCTATGACCAGATGCTGGATATGAGCTGCACCCTGGGAGCCATACCTCCTCGCTATGGCTTTGCTGGTAATCAGGTAGGCCACGACATCTTCTTTGCCATGGCGCGCGGCTCCCAGACGCAGCCGGCCATGGAAATGACCAAGTGGTTCGATACCAATTATCACTATATCGTCCCGGAATTCCATGAGGGCATGGAGTTCTCTTTGCGCAGTGATCGCCTTTTTGACCAGGTCCGCGAGGCCCAGGCCTTGGGGCTGAATCCCAAGCCGGTTCTGATCGGTCCGATCACATACCTTTGGCTGGGTAAGGAAAAGGATCTCCATGCCCCCATCGAAGAAGCCGGGCATCGTCACCAGGAAGGTTGTGCCGGTCATGGTGCGGCGGCTCGACATACCGCTTTTGATCGTCTCAATCTCTTGCCCCAGATCTTGCCCGTTTATGCCCAGATTCTCCAACGGCTAGCGGAGATGGGGGTGGAATGGGTAGAGATGGATGAACCCGCCCTGGTGCTGGATCTCCCTACGGAATGGGTCCAAGCACTCAAAGATACCTATGAAAAACTCAGCCTTGGCAAGCATCCCAAGATCCTCTTGGCCACCTATTTCGAGTCGGTTGCCGACCATGCTGATCTGCTCAAGGCCCTGCCCGTTGCGGGCCTGCATCTGGATCTTCGTCGCGCTCCGGCCCAACGGGATGTTTTCCTCCAGAACTATCCAAGTGACAAGATACTCTCCTTAGGGATAGTGGATGGTCGCAACGTCTGGCGGACAGATTTGGATGCGGCGCTGGAGATCCTGGCTCCGGCGGCCCTGCAGCTTGGGGATCGACTCTGGATTGCGCCTTCCTGTAGCCTGATGCACTCCCCTGTGGACCTGGCACAGGAACATGAATTGGATGCAGAGCTGCGTTCTTGGCTTGCCTTTGCCGTGCAGAAGTTGGACGAGTTGCATATTCTTGCCCGCGCGCTGGATCAGGGAAAAGATGCCGTAGCTGGCGAATTGGCAGATGCCAGAAAGGCTGCTGCTTCCCGGAAGAGCTCCCCGCGTATCCACAATGCCCAAGTGGAAGCTCGGATGGCGGCCCTTGGTAATGATGACGGCCATCGGAGTAGTCCCTATCCAGTTCGTGCCAAGGCTCAGGCAGATCGTTTCCATCTGCCTCCTTTCCCCACCACCACCATTGGTAGCTTTCCGCAGACACCGGAAATCCGCAAGGCCCGCTTGCAGCATCGCAAGGGCGAGCTTTCCGACGCCGATTACCGCAAGGCCATGGAGGCGGAAATCGCTCACGTGGTCAAGGAGCAGGAGCGCTTGGGTCTGGACGTCCCTGTCCATGGCGAGCCCGAACGCAACGATATGGTGGAGTATTTTGGCGAGCAGCTGGCGGGCTTTGCCTTCACTCGTCATGGCTGGGTCCAGAGCTATGGTTCCCGTTATGTGAAGCCGCCCCTGATTTTTGGGGATGTTGCAAGACCCAAGCCCATGACCGTGGAATGGGCCCGCTATGCCCAGTCCCTAACCCAGCGACCCATGAAGGGAATGCTGACGGGACCCGTTACCATCCTGCAATGGTCCTTTGTCCGGGACGATCAGCCCCGGGAGCGCACGGCCCTGCAGATTGCTCTGGCGATTCGCGATGAAGTGCAGGATTTGATTCAGGCGGGCATTGGTATCATTCAGATCGATGAGCCAGCCTACCGGGAGGGATTACCTCTCAAGCGGAAGGATTGGGATCACTATTTGGCCTGGGCCTCGCGGGCCTTCCGGATCTCGGCGCAGATTGCTCCCGATGACGTGCAAATCCATACCCATATGTGTTATTCGGAGTTCAACGATATCCTGCCAGCCATCGCTGCCATGGATGCCGATGTCATCACCATCGAGACCTCTCGCTCGCAGATGGAGCTCCTGGACGCTTTTGCCACCTTCAATTACCCCAATGAGATTGGGCCAGGTGTCTATGATATCCATTCTCCCCGCGTGCCCAGTGTGGAGGAAATGGTGCAGCTGATGGAAAAGGCCGCCAAGGTGGTTCCCGCCCAACGTCTTTGGGTCAATCCCGATTGTGGACTCAAGACCCGCAAATGGGCCGAAGTCACTCCAGCCCTGGAGCATATGGTCAAGGCGACGGAGGAGATCCGCAAGCGTCTCGGATGATTCCCTATCCTGGTGAAAAGAAGCAGAAGGTAAGCCCCGTAGCACGGGGCTTTTTTTGCGGTGGAACTCCATCGCTCATTTATGGTTCTAATGGTGAATTAATTTCTGATAAAGGGAGCCAATGAGTGAGTACACTCCCACTTTTCAGCAAATCTTCCCTTTCCGTCAGTGGGCCTGCGGCTGGCCTCACCGCAATTATTGTGGTGGCCATAGCAGACCTACAGGGGTTTCCTCTTTTTTTGGTGGCGGTAGTGATTGCCGGCGTTCTGCAAATTGCCCTGGCTGCTGTGCGCGCAGGAGGGATAGCCTATTTCTTCCCCACCGCAGTGATTGAAGGAATGCTCGCAGCAATTGGAGTTATCCTCATCATGAAACAGCTTCCCTATGCTCTCGGCTTTGATCTTGGCCAATTTGGTGGCCAAGAGTTTAGCAGCGGCAAAACCGAAAACACCTTTTCGGGTGTCATTAGTGCGCTGAGCCATTTGCAATGGGGAGCAATCCTGATCAGCTTGATTTGTTTGCTACTGCTGGTCCTTTGGGAGTCGGTTCCTGCCCTTAAGAGACAAACCTGGTTTTCAGGGCCACTGGTAGCGGTGTTGTCTGGAACCTTCGTGAATCTCTTGTTTGCACGGTACTTTCCTGCTTTGCATCTGAGTTCTGAGCATTTGGTGCAACTACCCGTCCTCCATTCCCTCAGCGACATCAAGGAATTGCTGCAGTTCCCAGATTGGTCTGCCTTGGCGGATCAAAAAGTATGGATTGTAGGGGTAACCATCGCCTTGGTGGCAAGCCTCGAGAGTTTGCTTTCCATCGAGGCAGCCGACAAGTTGGATCCCTTTCGCAGACGCACCCCTTTGGATGGGGAACTCTATGGCCAAGGAATTGCCAATGTGCTGAGTGGTCTCATCGGCGGATTGCCGGTCACCGCGGTAATCGTCCGTACCAGCGCCAATATTGCCGCTGGGGGTAGAACGAAAGCCGCAGCGTTTCTGCATGGGGTATTTCTGCTCATCGCGGTGTTGTTCTTGGCTAAGCTACTTAATCAGATTCCCCTGGCAGCGTTGGCAACGGTGTTGATGGTAGTTGGCTTTAAACTTGCCAAACCGAAGTTTTTTCGCCATATGTATGTTCTTGGTTGGGGTCAGTTTTTGCCTTTCCTCATAACGATTGTTGCTGTGCTTTTTACCGATCTTTTGATTGGTGTGGGTATTGGTCTGGCAGTAGGAATTTTCTTTGTACTACGTGCCAACTATCGAAGCGCGCTCATTCTGGAAAAAGATCAAGCCGGCAGGTACCTGCTGACCTTTCGTCGGGAGGTGACCTTTATCAACAAGGCACGTTTGGCTCGACTCTTGGATGGGTTACCCGATAATAGTGAAGTTATTCTGGATGGAACGCGAGTGGATTTTATTGACCATGACGTTCTGGAGGTAATCCGGAACTTTGAAAGTGCGGCTACGCTACGGAATATTATCGTAAAAGAGCGACACTTTGATCGGCCGGTGCTGCAACAACCAGTCTGAGGATCAGAGCAACGGCAATCGGGGAGAAAGGGGTAAGTTGCGCTCGGCGGCCAGGGCCCGGAGGGCAGAGGGATTGCCCTGGGCACTTTCCAGTCGAGCCCACATGGGATGAGGCCCAAGATTTTTGCCGGCTCGAAGCATCCGCTCCTGAATACTGGAGCCCCCATGTCCCAATGCCAGATCCATGAGGATCAGTCCGTTGAGATAGCCTTCCAGATCATGTTGTTGGTGCGTGATCCGTAGGAGCTCGGCATACAGGGGCAGGCGCAGAGGCTCTTCCAGAATCGCGGCATGGAGGATCGCGATCCCATACTGGGGATCTGCATTACGGGACACCAGGGCCAATGCCTTGGCGGCGGTCATGGGTTCATCCAACTGTGATTCTGGGGTGGGAATGGGTAATCCCAACTTCTCCGCGAGTACTAACAGCTCCAAATTCCCGGGATCACGGCGCAGCCCGAGACTAACGCGCTCTTTCCACCAGCCCTGATCCTTGGCGGCGATAAGGGATTCACCCAAGCTTTCCAGGAGCTGGGCATAGGCAGAGAAATCTTCCAGTGCCAGATAGGCATCCAGTAGCTGGTTTACTGCCCGCGTATCGTTGGGCTGCAGATCCACATACCAACGCAGCACCGTTGCCGCCTGGGAATAGTGACCATACTGCATATAAATACCAGCTTCCTGCAGGAGATCGTCGCCACTCAATTCCATCGGCTCGACGGTGGGCGCCGCCGCGGTGGAGGCTGGTGATGGGGATTCTGGCTGGACGGGGGAGGGCGCTGCCGACGGCGCGACGCCTGGGGTCGTTGCTTTATTCTTCTGGTCGGATTTGCCCCGTTGGCGCCGGGCCCGTAAACGAAGGAATAGTTCAACGGAAATCAGGATTGCAACGGCAATTTCCAGGAGCAACATCAGATCTTGCAAAGCAGGAATTCCTTGCGTGCCAAGTTCATTACCCCATTACTTAGTCGAGAAATGAGACTTTGCCGATTTCTTAGTTTTCTGGAGGTTCACGACCAGTGCCCACTACCTGTAGGGGGAGTTGGAGATCTGGGCGCTGGGTAAGTTCCCCAAGGATCAGGCGGAGTAGTTCCATGACCTCCTCCTTTTGGCGGACATCGGTAGTCGTTAAGCGAAGACGCAAATCGCCATGACGGAGATAGTTCGGCAGCTGGAGTTGATCGCGCTGCTCCTGCTTCATTTTGTTGAGCGCAATCACCCCGACCGGGTTGCGAATATAGGGGAGGATACCATCGAGGTAGACATGGATGGCATCCAGGGGCTTTGGGATATGGGCATCCATGAGTAACAACAAGGCATCGACGTTTTTACTCAAAATTTCCCACATGAACTGGAAGCGCGGTTGTCCGGGAATCGCATAAAGATGCAGACGATCCCCTGTTAGCGGGCAGTCAATGACGCCATAATCCATGGCTACCGTAGTGGATGTCTTATCGAGAACCGATCTCTCTGAGTGCCGGGCATCTGTAGTTAGAGCAGTCTCGCCAAAAAGGGTGCGCAGAGTGGTGGTCTTGCCGGCACCCACATGACCGGCGATCAAAATCTTGCGAACCGCCATATACTCTCCATCAATTTTGTGGCCGTGCTCGAATCTGGTGTCGATCAGGAATTGGGGGTGGCGATTGCCTGTCCCACATATTGACCCATCCAATGCTCAACTTCTTGTACTTCTTGGAGATGACCCACCAGCCCGATCCGGGCATCAAATTTGGTCACGGATGCGCCAAGCTGGTGTAGGGTGATGAGAACTGCGTCGCCAGATGCGGTAAATCCCTGAATTTCGGTAGTCTGTGGATCGATACTTTTGGTGGCGGTGACGCGCATACCCACCTTCGCCATGGCTCGCTCTGCAGCATTGGTCACAATGGGCAGCGAAGCTGGATAATAGGTGTAATAGGGTATGGGGTTAAGCTTGGGGGCTAGGGTGGAACTGCAGCCGGCAAGGGTTAGAATCAAAAAAATAAAGGCGGTTGCAAATAATAGTGGTTTGCGCATTGTAAACTCCCATCAAGCCAGCAAATTGGGCCGGGGGGCCCCTTCCCGATCTTTTCTGCTAGGTCTAGAATATAACTGAGCTTTCCATATATTACTAATCACTGGGCTTTGACGGTGTCTGATTGTCTTGCATGATTGAGGGAGTGAATATTATGAAATTAACACGGTATCTGGTCATTGCACTTATTCCTGCAGCTTTGGTTGGCTGTGCCAACAACCCCTATGCTAGCAATGCTACTACCGCCAATACGGCGGGCGGAGCACTCCTGGGCTCTGTTGCAGGTGCGGTCATTGGCAATCAGACAGGATCTCCCTTGGCGGGAGCTGCCATTGGTGCAGGGCTTGGGGGTCTTGCTGGGTATGGCATCTCCCATGCACAGCAGCAGCCGAGTGCGCAAACCCCAACTCCGGGATACTATGCACCTCCCAGTGGTTCCGTCCCCTGTCCCCCTGGATACACCTGTACACCAACGGCACCCCAGTATCAGACCCCTCCGAGCTGTCCCGCAGGCTATACCTGCTCACCGAATTGAGGGGTTTGCGCTAGCAGATGCCTGGATCGATTTCTTTGCACTGGGCCTCGGCAGAAATTTATTTCCTGCGGAGGCTTCCCCTTTGGCAACGGCAAGGAATGGTCTTGGGCGAGGACCAGCGAGTATCTGCGGGTACCCTGGTGTTGTTGGAGGATCAGCGTGAACTTTCTCTACCCATGGCAATTGCTAGCTTACCTGATCAGAAATCCCTGCGTGGTCGTGTGCTGATGCAGGGAGATGAGGTGATCGCTTTTGCCCCGGATGGAAAAGCCCCGCAATTCTTTCGAGTGGACCTCTGGGGAGCACTGCTAGCGTCCTTGCGCAGGGAGTGGAAGCTTGGGCTATTTCTTTTTGGGCCGGTACTGGGCGTTTTTTTGGTGAATCTCATTTTCGGGATGCCTGCATTTCTCTGGTGGAGTGCTGCGGGAATTTTTCTTCTCTCTGTGGCCATCATGGCAAGCCTGATAAAAAAGGATCTTGGGGGATTGCAATCTTGGCTTCGCTCACGGCGACAACTTTGGGAGCAACATTCGCGGTCCTGACCGGGCTTGGCAATTGTAAAAAATTCCTCTAAGTTTCTATTGGATTGCCGAGGGATCTTCCAGTAGTTTCGGCGAAGACCGTGGGGAATTCGGAGGAGAGTACCAAGGATGAACCGGGCAGAGTGTCTTTTGCGGCTGCGATACGGAATGCTGCTGGCTGGGCTGGCTGCGTTGGCAGGGTGTGCCAGCGTTTCCGGGCCAGGAAGCAGTGTCTCCACGAGCATGCCTCAACGTTCCGGGGTAGCGAGTGGAGCCTTCTCTACGGGTACGACTTGCTACGCTCCTGCCCCGAGACTCCAGGCCGCCTACAACCAACCTTATGAAATCAATGGTAATTGGTATCATCCGCTGGCATCAGCCGCCGGTTATGATCAGGTGGGCATTGCTTCTTGGTATGACATTTCCTCCTCGAGCCATATTACGGCCATGGGGACTGCGTTCCATGAAAATCGGCTGACGGCGGCCAGCCGAACGCTGCCTTTGCCCAGTTGTGTGCGAGTGACCAATCTTGCCAACGGTCGGAGTATTCTGGTGCTGGTCAATGACCGTGGTCCTTTCGTTGCTGGGCGGATCATGGATCTCTCCATTGGTAGTGCCAGGGCCTTGGGAATCGTTCAGCAGGGAACGGCGCGGGTGCGGGTGCAAGCGGTTGGCTCTTCCCTGGTTTCGCCCGCGCCCCTACCACCCGTCCCCATTGAGGCAAGTCCCCAATTGCTCCCGGTAGCCACCCCAGTACCCAGTATCCAATCCCCAAGCTCGCCATCGGTGGACAAGATTTTTGCCTCTCAGCAGGCTCACCAAGACTCCCGCGAGCAGCTTCGCCAGGTGGTCGCGAGTGCCTTTGCATCCAGGGCAAGCAAGCAGCCTGTGTCCTCCTCTATCCCCGATTCGAAGCCGGCAACCCCGGTGCGACGATCTGCTCCCCCCCCGGTTTTCACCGAACCGCAACTGCAAAATGTGATCTATCTGGTCAGCTCCAAAGCCATGCCCCTTTCACGCGCCCAATCGGAACGGGAAAAATTACAGGCATTTGGCATTACCACCGCCAATCTGGTAGCGGTTGCAGGGCAAGGATACGCCGTCCGTATTGGGCCCTTGGCCCGAACGGACGATGCTTCTGGTTACGTTCGTAGCCTGCAACGGCTGCGCTTGGGCGAATTCCAACTCTCCCAAGAGGGTTGAAAAAACTTGTTATCCAATCGGCGTTGGATCTGTACGCCTACTGTCGGTGAAGATTTCTGCCAACAGGTCTTCGTCGTCGAGCTTTTCACCCAGTAGACTGCGGATGAGCAATTGCGACCCCAAAACTTCCGGGGCGATCAATAAATCCACCCCGGTCTGCTGCAATCGGCGCAAATGGCGCTGACTGCCCACCAAAGCCACGGTCTTGCCGGGGATTCCCATTTCCTTGGCCGTCAGGACAATGAAAGCATTTTCGCTGTCGTCATTGCGCAGTGCCAAGACCGCCAGGGCGCGCATGGCGCCAGCACGGGCCAGCATTTCTGGATCCGTGGGGTCACCAACAAAAAGATCCTCCTCCGGCAGCCACAGGGGCTCGGGTCGGTTGAGAGCTACCACCAAGACCCGCAAGCGCCGACGACGCAGGGCTCGATAGGTATTTTGGGCAAATAGGTTATCTCCCACCAAGACATAGTGGTCACTCCAGGTACTCTTTTTTTCCCCCAACAAGATTCGTTGCATGCGGCCGTTGAGCAGTGGCACGATGACCGCGGAGATGGAGGTCGCAAAGACCGTGATTCCAAGGATAATGATCGAGACAACAAAGAGCCGAGCGTCCGGACTTTTGGGCACGATGTCGCCATATCCTACGGTGGACATGGTCACAATGGAAAAATACAAGGCCGTTATCAGCGAATTGATTTGGGGAGAAAATCCTGCTCCCAAAAGAAAGGAGCCAAATACAGCATAGGTCATCAACAGCAAGATGGACAAAAAGGCAAACAAGGTGCCAGCAGCGACGCTGGAGCGGGAAAACTGCCGCCGAAACAGCAGCAGCAGCAGCAAAATGAAGCCATTGAAGGCGACCAGTGCGGTGCTGAGATGTTGGTAATGATGAAATAACAGGGCAAGATCAATAATGGCAATGAGGGTGGTAATGATCCAAGCCAAACGCGAGCGAAATAACAAGCCCACTGCCATGATCAGCAGAATGATCCCAGTAACCAGGGAGGGAATGGCCCCGAGCTCCGAAAGAACGGGCATTTCGGAGAGATTGGCAGAGGGGGTAATGAGGCTGAGCTGGGGGATAACCCCTTGCAGCTTGGGGAGCGAGCCCAGCACCGAAATGCTGCCCAAGGCGGCAACTGCCAGTGCTAAGGGTATATGTGGAAACCATTGATCCAGTTGGAGGATCGCGCGTAAACGCGTACCGGTTCGCCGTAGTCGCTGCCATGGCGAAAAACGAAAAGACTCTAGCGCGCGAAGTACCTGTTTACGCGGAGGCATGATCGATAGGGCGGAAGTTCTTAGTCCTCCCCTTTGGCCTCATCGGTACCAAAGGTGCTACGCATGGCGGTGACCATGGCAATGATCCAGAGTAGAGTGAGGACAATAAAGACGGCGTAAAACATCGGATTCTCCTTTTGCAATGAGCGGCTATGGCACCTATTAGAGCATAGGGAGCTTGGTAGGTTCCAGAATCAGCCGAAGGCCTGCGCTGGATTGACAACGATATTGGTAAAGGTATGGATCCGTAGCTTGGGGCGCAAGTAAGAGAGAATGGCTGCCTTGGCTATGGGCAAAGCCTGCCAGGCATTGCCTCCGCCATCTTCCACCACCGCGGCGACGGCGATGCGCGGATGGTGGTAGGGGGCCCAACCGATAAAGAGGGAATCATCATTGTAGAGGGTATGTCCATGGTCATAACCCACGGGAACTTCCGCAGTACCGGTTTTCCCGGCGACGGAGATTCCCGGGTAGGAAACCGCGCTACAGGTGCCTTGGGTCACGCAGGCGCGCATTCCCTGGCGAACTGCATGCAGGGCAAAGGCGGGTAGATGCAAGTGTTTGGTGAGCGGAGCCACTCCGGCGGAAACCGTAGTACCGTTGGGGGTATGGATGGCATGTAGCAGATGTAAATACGGTAGCGTTCCGCCATTGGCGATGGCAGCCACAGCGCGGACCAGTTGGGCGGGAGTAACCAGAAGATAGCCCTGGCCAATGCCCAAAATGATAGAGTCGCCCGTGTACCAGGGCGCATGCAGATGACGCTGTTTCCACTGTGGCGTCGGTACCAAGCCAGAGAAGCTGCCGGGCATATCGATGGGGGTCGGCTGGCCAAAGCCAAAACGCCAAAGGGTCTGATCCTGCAGGCCAATGCCCATTTTCATGGCCAACTTATAAAAAAACACATCTACGGACCAAGCCAAGGCCTTGGTGAGATTGGTTTCCCCGAATCCAGAACGATACCAGTCCCAATAGACATGACCACCCACCCGGAGGAAGCCAGGGCAGTAGGTTTGAAAATGAGGGCTGAGAATGCCCTTTTGCAGGGCTTCTATGGCGTAGAAGGGCTTGATGGTGGAGCCAGGGGGGTAGAGGCCCTGAAGAACGCGATTCACCAAGGGATGACTGGGATCTGCCAAGAGTTGCTGCCAATGCTTACTACTGATGCCCCCAACGAACCAGTTGGGATTGAAACTCGGATTGCTGACACTGGCCAGGATGGCGCCTGTTTGGCACCCCCGGATATTCCATCTGCCGAACGGAAAACCGAGCCATTTCCCCAGGATCCAAGTTCTCTTGCAGAATTCGTGGAATATAGGCAGGTTTGGTATCTAGGGTATGCAGAAGGTGCTGCTCCCGTTTATGGGAGATGGGGAAATCTTGTCGAAGTCGCTGTAATAAGCGATGGATGTGGGTGACCTGGTCGGGAATCAGCTCCAGGACGTAATCGGCGCGATTACTGGCCAGAACCTGACCATGGGCTGCAAGAATCAAACCGCGGCGCGGTGCCAAGGGGACGATTGCCGTATGATTGGCGTGGGCAAGTAGACGAAAACGTTGGTTCTGGAAGAGTTGCAGGTCCACCAGTCGGCCCACGAGCACCAGGATGGCTACCAGCAGCAAAAGCAGCGCCCAAAGCAAGCGACGGCGAAACTGCGCTGATTCATTCCAAGACGATTGCATGGCAATGATAGAGAGGAAAGGATCCATAAAGTTCCGCCCCATGGAAAAGTAACTTTATCTGGGGGAGTTCGGGAACTTCGTCGCCGCCTTTTCCGTCATAGCTGCAGTTGCATCAAAAAGGAAAACTTCATGACCGCAAACACCAAACGTTCTCGTAAAATCTTTTTTGCCGTTGGCGCCGCAGTATTTTCCTTGGGTCTGGGTGCTGTGGGTCTCTCTTTGGCGACCATCGAGGGAAGCCCCATTCCGGTTCCGGTCTTGCATGGGCCGGGGCCCAAGTTGGTGCCGGTGCCGGATTTTACTCCCATCGTTGCCAAGTATGGCAATGCCATTGTCAAGATCGATGACTCCGATACCAAGGTGGTAGGTGGGAACAACGGCCAGAATCCTTTCCCCAAGAATTCGCCCTTTTACCAGTTTTTCCAGAATTTCCCCGGCGCGCAGCCGCCCCAGAAAGAGGAGGAACAGGCACTGGGGTCCGGTTTTATCATTTCACCCAACGGTTACATTGTCACCGCCGGTCATGTGGTCCGTGGCATGCACCACATCATTGTTACCTTGACCAATCATCGGGCCTATCCCGCCAAGGTGGTGGGCTTGTCGGTCCGCTACGATACGGCCCTACTGAAGATCGATGCGCATGATTTGCCTACGGTGCAGTTGGGAAACGCAAAGGACCTCCAGGTAGGACAGTGGTTGCTGGCCATTGGCATGCCCTTTGGTTTTTATAATACCGTCACCCAGGGGGTGGTGAGCGCACTGGACCGCTCTTTGCCCAATGATGATGAGTATATTCCCTTCATTCAGAGCGACGTTCCCATCAATCCGGGTAATTCGGGGGGGCCGATTTTTAATATGTCGGGTCAAGTAGTGGGGATCAATGATCAGATCTATACCAATGACGGTGGGTACATGGGTCTGTCCTTTAGCATTCCCATCAATACGGCCATGCGTGCCGTAGATGCTTTTTTGCAGCATAAAAAACTCCAGTTTGGCTGGCTTGGAGTGGATGTGCAGGCTGTAACGCCGCAAATGGCCCAAGCATTGCATTTGAAGGAACCGGTGGGGGCCCTGGTTGCCAGTGTCCAGCCTGGGGAAGCGGCAGCCAAAGCCGGCTTACGAAGCGGCGATGTCATCGTTACCTTTGACCACCAGCCCGTATATAGCGTTGGTTCTCTCCCGCCCATGGTGGGTGATACCCGTCCTGGGACTTCCGTCCCCATTGGTATTCTGCGGGATGGCAAAGCCCAGACCGTCCATGTCGTCATCGGTACCATGCCCCAAAAGATGCGCCATGCACAGGCACATAAGACCGTGGATATTCACCGCTTGGGGCTGCGGGTAACGACCTTGGATCATGCCGAACAAAAGGTCTTGGGGATTCACCACGGCGTCCTGGTGGAAAGTGTGTATCCGGGACCTGCGGCCGAGATTGGTATCCACGAGGGAATGGCCATCCAGCAAATTGCGCAGCAGCAAGTGACCAGTCCTGAGCAATGCAAGGAGCTGGTCCAGGGGCTACCTGCTGGCAAACCCATTTCAATGTTGGTACGCCAAGGACGGCAGAGTCTTTTTGTCGTTGTCCATCTGCCCAAGCACTAAGAGACGGCTGCCATGAAGAAAGTCCTCCAGCGCGGGCTGGAAGTAGCGATGTTTGCCATGGTAAGCATGGGTATTGGGGCTCCATGGGCGAGGGCGGCAGTGCTGGAGCCCGCGCCGCCCCCCATTCCGGACTGCAAGAGTTATGTGCTGATAGATGCGCAGACGGGGGCAGTCATTGCTGAAAAAAATCCCAACCTGCAATTGCCTCCTGCCAGTCTGACCAAGTTGATGACCGCCTACCTCAGCTATCAAGCCTTGGCGGAGGGGCGTCTGCACTGGCAACAGCAGATTCCGGTGAGCAACGTTGCCTGGCATACGGGGGGATCGAGCATGTTCATTCAGCCCAACCTGCCGGTAACCGTTGACCAACTGATGCATGGCCTGATCATTGACTCGGGCAATGATGCGGCGGTGGCCTTGGCCCAGGCCGTGGCTGGAAACCAGGCCGCCTTTGTGGCCAAGATGAATGCCGAAGCCCAAAAAATGGGTTTGCAAGGTGCTCATTATAGTGATGTGGATGGTCTGCCCGCTCCGGGTTTGCACCTTTCTGCCATGAATATTGCCCAACTATCCCGCAATCTGTTGGCGCGTTTTCCGCAGGTGATCCAGATCTCGCGGGAAAAATTGTACCGCTACAACCACATTACCCAGCGTAGTTGGAATCCTGCCCTTTTTGGTCACCCAAGCATTGACGGACTCAAGACCGGCCATACCCAGGCGGCGGGTCATTGTATGGATACCACCGCCATTCGCAATGGTCGCCGTCTGATTGCGGTGGTCATGGGAGCGCCCAGCTGGCCAGCGGGTGTCCGTGATGTAGTTGCCCTATTGCACTATGGTTATTCCTTTACTCACAATGAGGAGGTGGTCAAGGCGGGGGCTGTGCTTGGTCAATACCGGGATCCGCAGCTGATCCCCGATCACTTTGCGGTCCGGGCGGCCCATGCGGTGTGGGTCACGGTCCCCAATGGTGCTGGTAATCTAGAGCGTCAGGTTCACTACCGAAAATTGGGTAAGCAGGGTGTTGCGGCTGGGGCAGAGGTAGGGGATTTGCAGATCGTTCTCCATGGTAAGGTGCTTGGCCAGACCCCCTTGCTGGCCCAACAAGCCAGTCAGTCGGCAGGGACCTTGGGTACTTGGTGGAACCAATTGCGGCAAGTCCTCTGAGTCTGCCAGCAGGGTCCTGCAAAACACTTGACCAAAGCAAGCTTTCTCCCCTATTATTTTGGCCTTTTCCGGCTGAGGTCGGTAGTATATTGTCCCTGGAGGTCAGGATGTACGCGGTCTTTGAAAGTGGTGGCAAGCAGTATCGGGTGACCATAGGCGACCGGCTTCGCCTGGAGAAAATCGAGGCTGAGCCAGGTTCGCAGCTGGTCCTTGATCGTATCTTGATGCTTGGCGAAGGGGATGAAGTTCGCTTTGGGCAGCCTCACCTGCAGGGGGCCACGATCAAGGCCGATGTCCTTACCCAAGGTCGTGCTGACAAGATTCATATTTTCAAGATGCGCCGGCGGAAGCATTTCCGGAAGCGCCAGGGGCACCGGCAGTATTTCACGGAAGTGCGTATCACGAGCATTGACGGCTAAGGAGTAGAGCAAGCATGGCACACAAGAAAGCAGGCGGTTCTTCCCGCAACGGTCGCGATTCCGAGTCCAAACGTTTGGGGGTAAAGCGTTATGGTGGCCAAGCCGTAATTGCTGGTAACATTCTCATTCGCCAGCGCGGCACCCAGTACCATCCTGGTGCCAACGTGGGCATCGGCAAAGATCACACCCTCTTCGCCCTTTGCGACGGGGTCGTGCTTTTTGAGCGCAAGGGCCCGCGTCAGGTCCGCACTGTCAGCGTAAGCAACGGCTGATCTCGGCCCTCGGGAAAGCCCCGCCCCGTCCCTGCGGGGCGGGGTTTTTTTATGCAATTCCTCGATGAAGTCCGTATTTTGGTGGGGGCTGGGAACGGTGGTCACGGTTCCGTCAGTTTCCGTCGAGAAAAATTTATCCCCTTCGGAGGGCCTGATGGGGGGGATGGTGGTCGCGGTGGTGATGTTTTTCTCGTTGCAAAAGCCAATCTCAATACCCTGATCGATTTTCGTTTTCAGCGCCGCTTTCGGGCGGAAAATGGCCATGGCGGTGCCGGTCGGCAAATGACGGGTCGGGCGGGAAAAGATCTGGAAATCCCGGTGCCGGTGGGGACCTTGGTCTATGACGAAGACACGCGCGAGCTGCTGGGCGACTTGCGCGAAGCCAATCAGCGTTTGCTGGTCGCCAAAGCGGGTCGAGGTGGGCATGGGAATCTCTGGTACAAAACCAGTGTCAATCGTGCCCCACGCCAGTTCGAAAAGGGCGGGATTGGGGAAGAACGGCATTTGCGCCTGGAATTGCGACTCCTGGCCGATGTGGGTCTGCTGGGTCTGCCCAATGCGGGCAAGAGCACCTTGATCCGGGCTCTGAGTGCGGCGCGTCCCAAGGTGGCCAGCTATCCGTTTACGACTCTGCACCCCCAATTGGGAGTCGTGCGCGTGGGCGAGCACGAATCCTTCGTTTTGGCCGATATTCCGGGGTTGATTCCCGGTGCGTCGCAGGGTGCGGGCCTGGGTACCCGATTCTTACGACATCTGCGCCGCACCCGGTTGCTGCTCCACCTGGTAGATATCGCCCCCTTGGAAGAAAGTGATCCGGTGCAAAGTATCCGCGATCTCGAAGCAGAACTGGCTACGTACAGTGCAGAACTGGCCGCCCGCCCTCGTTGGTTGGTGGTCAACAAAGCTGATTTATTGGAACCTGCCGAGGCCGAAGCCCGCTTTCTGGCATTGCGTCACGCCTTGGACTGGACAGCTCCGGCATTTTTGATTTCTGGTGCTACGGGTAGCGGCTGTAAGGCCTTGGCCCAGGCCGTCTGGCAAGCCTTACCCGAATTACCGGTACCGCCAGAGGCAAAGCTGGAAATTGACTGGGAAGAAGACGAAAACGAAGAAGGACCCACAACTCTTTGGGCCGATGAGGACTGGGCTGAGGAAGATTGGGCAGAGGAATCCAAGGAATGAGCCGTATTGCTGCAAGCGGGGCACGCTGGGTAGTGAAAATTGGCAGCAGCCTGCTCAGTAATGATGGTCAGGGTTTGGATCTGCCGGCCATTCAGTTATGGGTGCAACAACTACTGGCCTTGCATGGCGCCGGCGTGGAACTCATTTTGGTGACTTCGGGGGCGGTGGCCGCCGGGATGGAGCGGCTTGGTTGGCGCAGCCGTCCCAAGGTCCTGGCGGAACTGCAAGCAGCGGCCAGTGTGGGCCAGGCGGCCCTGATCCAGGTGTACCAAGGCTTTCTCCAACAAGGCGGGGTAGCGGGAGCCCAGGTCTTGCTCACCCATGAAGACCTCGAGGATCGCCAGCGCTACCTCAGTGCGCGCGCCACCTTGCGGACCCTCCTGGAGATGAATGCCCTCCCCATTATCAATGAAAATGATGCCGTTGCCAGCGCGGAATTGCGTTTTGGTGACAACGATACCCTGGCGGCCATGGTCAGTAATTTGCTGGAAGCCGATCTGTTGGTCATCCTTACCGACCAGGCCGGACTGTATGACGCTGATCCCAGACTCCATCCCCAAGCCAAACTCTTGTCCGAGGTGGATGCGGGTGATCCCCAGTTATTGGCCATGGCTGGGGGGAGTGGGAGTAGGGTGGGGACCGGCGGGATGCGCAGTAAAGTCTTGGCCGCTGCCCGCGCTGCTCGTTCGGGTACTGCTACCATTGTTTGTGCTGGGCGTGAGCCCCAGGTGTTGGAACGGTTGCGCCAGGGGGAAGCGCTGGGGACCTATTTTCGCCCCAGCCTACCAAAGCTTGCTGCCCGCAAACGTTGGCTCCTGGGCCAGCTGCGTCCCCAGGGAATCCTCCAATTGGATGAAGGGGCGGTTCGGGTACTACGGGAGCAAGGAAAAAGTCTGCTGCCAGTGGGAGCTCGCGCCTGTGAAGGGAATTTTGGACGCGGTGATCTTGTCTCTTGTCTGGCACCTGGGGGGGAAGAAGTCGCCCGCGGGCTGGTAAATTTTGCCAGCCAGGAAGTGCTGGTGCGGCTGGGAAAAAACAGCCAACAATTACGGGAAGAATTCGGCGAAAGCGACGAGATCGAACTCATTCATCGCGATAATTTGGTCTTGCTCTAGGGGTCGAGATGCGCGTGGATTTGCAAAGGAGCGCTTGGCTTGCCTAAAAAACCTCTACAGACCACGGTATATTCCTCTTCCATTGATCCTGATCACCAGCAGATGACGGACCTGCTGGATAAGGCTCCCATGCGCCTACCGCATTATTTGGCTTGGATCCTGGCGAGTGGGGGAACTTTGCTGGACGGTCTTTCCGTATTCTTGTTGGGAATGGCCCTGCCGCTATTGCAGCACAGTATGGTGCTGAGCGCCCTGGAAATGGGACTGTTGGGTGCCGCGTTGGTGCTCGGTGCGGTCTTTGGGGCGGCCATTGGGGGCCGGCTGGCCGATCGCTTTGGCCGAAAAACCATATTTTTGCTGGATATGCTGCTCTTGGCCTTGGCGGCTGGCAGCAGTGCTTTGGTTTGGAATCCCTGGAGCCTGGTAGTCGCGCAGCTCTTGGTGGGGGTAGGTATTGGCATGGATTTCCCCGTCAGCGGGAGCTATATCGCCGAATGCATTCCCCATAAGCAGCGTAGCAGGTTATTGGTGGCAACCATTGCCTGTCAGGCCGTGGGCCTGGTGCTGGGGGCGATGCTGGCCATGGCGTTACTGCATCTCCTTCCCGATCTTCGGGCCTGGCGAAGTTTTTTTGCCGCGGAAATGGGGGTGGGACTTATCTTTCTGTTGGGGCGACTTAGCCTTCCCGAGAGTCCCCGCTGGCTCATGGGACAAGGGCGAAATCGGGAAGCCATCGAAATGCTGGGTCGTTTTGTCCCCAGCGATCGGCGCCAACTGGATGAAATGGCTGCACGGCTGGGAAATACCATTCATTATGTTTCCAAGCTTCCTCCAGAGATGCTGCGGCGGCCCTATTCGTCCCTTTTCCATCGGGCCTATTTGCGGAGCACCTTACTCAGTTCGGTTCCCTGGTTTTTGATGGATATTGCCACCTATGGGATCGGGCTCTTCACGGCAGTTTTGTTAGCCGATATGCATTTTGAAAATCCCAGGCTGCCGCTCATTGCGCGACTTAGTCAGTTGGCCGGGGGTACTGGGCTGATCGATCTGTTTTTGGTGTTCGGGTTTTTGTTGGGACTCTGGACGGTGAGCCGCTTTGGCCGCATTCCTATGCAAATACTGGGTTTTGGCGGTATGGCCCTGGGCATGATGATCCTTTGGTGCAGTACCCAGTTTTGTTGGGTCTACTCGCTACCTGGGCCTTTGGGATTGCGGGTCAGCGGATGCTGACGCTGGAAGAACATCAGATCAGCGAAGGCGTGGGTAAAGTGCAGCAACACTGAAATCGTCTCCTTTTGGCAGACTCAGCTCTCTTTGAGAGAGCAGACTCCGTTTTCCTGCATCCCTGTGCAGGTGCCATAGAGGGAGAGGCTGTGATCGGTAATGTGAAAACCGCGAGATTTGGCAATTTCCAGTTGGCGATTTTCCAGGACTTGGTCAAAGAATTCCAAGACCTTGCCACAAGCGGTGCAAACCATATGATCGTGGTGGCCGCTTTCATTGAGTTCAAAGACCGCCCGATCCCCTTCGAAATGGTGACGGCGGACGAGACCCGCCACTTCAAATTGGGTCATGACCCGATAGACCGTGGCTAGGCCCACTTCCTCGCCGGCGTCCAAGAGCTGCCGGTAGACTTCCTCGGCAGTGAGGTGCCGGGTGTTGCTTTCTTCCAGAATTTGGAGAATGCGTAGCCGTGGTAGGGTAGCCTTGAGGCCGGCACGTTTCAGTTCGTCACTGTTCATGGATTCCCGTGGCATGAAGCTTGTCTATGGGTTAGGATAGGGGTACTGTATCGACAAGACAAGGATTATGCGCCAGATTCTTCTTTTCACTTTTGGCCTTCTCGCCATTGCCGGCCTTTCCGCTTGCAGCATTTACCGAGTCGATGTGCAGCAAGGAAATGTGGTCACCCAGAAAGATCTCAATCAAATCCATAAGGGTATGGATAAAGAGCAGGTCAGCGCCATTCTGGGTTCGCCGTTACTCCAGGATCCTTGGCACTCCGATCAATGGATTTATAGTTACAGCAATAAGCCTGCGTATGGTAGTACGACGGTGCGCAATGTGGTCTTGCATTTTGGCAAGGATGGCAAGTTAGAGTCCATTTCGGGTGATGTGAAAGGCGCATCACGCTGAATCCTAGATTTTCGGAGTTTGGAGTAGCTTTCCGGAAGGATCTCCATAAACAACCCGCGCCCTTTGGGCGAAGCGTTGGACCATGGTTTCGGCAGCCTGTTTGAAGATGGGTTCCAGTAGGGCCCCCACCAAGCGGCTAGCGAATTCAAAGCGCATGTCGAGGGTAACCCGGGTGCTGCCGTTCTCAATGGGTTCGAGCTGCCAGAGGCCTTCGAGAAAGCGGAAGGGTCCGCTGACCAGTCGTACTTCGGCTAGTTTGGGTCGTTGGTAGCGATTGTGGGTGGAAAAAGATTTGCCAAAGGCAGCATGGGCGATGGCAATCTCTGCGACGACTTCCTCGCCCCGATCCTGAAGAATCCGCGCACTTCCACACCAGGGTAAGAACTTCGGGTAGCTGCCAATATCTTCAATCAGAGCGAAAATTTGTTCGGCGCTGTAGGGTAGAATCGCCGATTTGCGAATATGGTGCATGTACTCCTCAATCAGTAACGGCGCGATCCCAGGGCGTGTAATTGGATACGCCGATCAATCTGGGCAAAAAACCACTCCAAAGGCCGTCGATACCAAGGGCGTCGTTGCCATTGTTCGACAGAGATCTCCATAGCCACGGCAAACTCACGGAGGAACAGGACGCGCAGCAGGGTACAGGCTACACCGCGCAATTCCAGGTTGAGCTCTCGATTGAACCAAAGACTCAAGAAATCGAGGTTGGCCGAGCCAACGCTGCCCCAGTTACCATCCACCAAGACATACTTGGCGTGCAAAAAGGTACCCTGGTATTCGTAGACCCGTACCCCGTGGCGTAACAGTTTTTGATAATACGCCTGAATGCCCAGTCGTAAAAGCGGGTGATCCGTAACGCGCCCAGCCAGAAGGATGCGCACATCCACTCCACGACGCACGGCCCGATACAGGGTGCTGAGGACTTGGGGGTCAGGGTTGAAATAGGGGGTGCTGATCCAGATGCTCTCCCGGGCCGCCCGGAAGGCGGCCAGATACCGATGGCGAAGGGTAATTCGTTGCGGCGGCGAGGCAGAGAGAATGCGGGCCGCGAGGGTTGTATTCGGATCGTTTGGGGCCGCTGGCGGGATGATTTTTTGACCCAGGTATAGGGCTCGCCCAAGGGTAGCGATGCTTCCCTGACAGGCAAGAAGCACATCCCGGTAGGGGGCTTCGTTGCTGCTTCCCAGCCAAGCGTCGGCAATGACAAAGCCGCCCACCACCAGCCATTGGCCATCGATGACCAAGAGCCGCCGGTGGCTGCGCCGCAGGCTCCGCTCCCAGGAGTGCCAGGCCAGGCGGTGGTACCAGGAAAATTGGGCGCCAGCAGCCTGCAATCGATGGACCCATTGCTTTGGGAAAAGCCGACTACCAACGGCATCGAGACGCAGATGCACCTGGATGCCGGCAGCAGCCTTTTGACAAAGAAGATCAAGGAGCTGTCCGGGCCAGTCACCAGCCTCAAACATATAAATCTCGAAGAGGATTTCCTGTTGGGCGCTCCCAATCTGTTCTTGTAACCAGCAGGAAATGTGGGGCATTTCGGTAAGCAGTACCCAATTCTCTACGCTAGTCCATGGACTGCGTTTGGCAATGGCTGGACGGGAAAGAGACAAAAGTGGTCCTGATGAAGGAAGCCGATGAGAAATTGTCTGCTGTCGCAGGTCCAGTGGTCAACTTCTTGGCAGAATAGCCGTTGTTACCCGCTGCACAGCTTGCTGTTTTTCGCTACACTCCTGTCCTTGTCCAAAGGGATGGAAGATGAGCAGCACCATTGCCCTCAACCGTGAGGCACGGCATGAGTACTTTATCGAGGAGCGTTTCGAGGCGGGTATTGTCCTCGAAGGCTGGGAGGTGAAGTCTCTGCGTGCGGGTCGCCTGAACCTCAAAGATAGTTATGTGACCGTCAAAAATGGTGAACTTTGGCTCTTGGGCGCCCACATTAGTCCCTTGCCGACGGCAAGTACCCACATTCAGCCCGATCCTACCCGTACCCGCAAATTGCTCATGCATCGGCTGGAAATCAATCGCTTGATTGGAAGTATCGAGCGCAAGGGTTTTACCGTAGTGCCGCTGGCCATGTATTGGAAAGGTGGTCGGGCTAAATTGGAAATTGCCCTGGTCAAAGGGAAGCAGGCCCATGACAAGCGGGCGAGTCTGAAAGAGCGAGAGTGGCAACGGGATAAGGCGCGGATTCTGAAAGGAGGTGGGCGGGATGGCTGAGGGGAAGCCGTCTCGGAACTTTTTCTGGGAGGCCCTGCTGCTCTTTGTCTTTGCCTTTTGGTTGCTAGGGTTTCATACCGGGGATGCGAGCCTTTGGGATATCGATGAACCCAATAATGCCCAATCCCTCAAGGAAATGATTGTCCATGATAACTTCGTGGTGCCCACCTTCAATGGGCATCTGCGTCCCGACAAACCCATTCTAAACTATTGGCTCATGGATCTGGGAGTACGCCTGCTGGGGATGAATAGCTGGGGCTTGCGGATCGGTTCCGTGGCCATGGGCGCCCTGCTGGTGTTGTATCTGAGCTTAGCGCTGCGCCGGCTCTTGGGGGAGCGGGCAGCGTTGCTGACTGGTCTTTTTACCGCTACCGCTCTCCACAGCCAGATCATTTTCCGGGCCGCTGTGCCGGATCCATTGTTGATCCTCTGGGTCACCATCAGTTTGTTGAGTTATTTGCGAGGATATCTGTACCCCGAGGAGCGGCAGCGGGATTATCTGATCAGCTATGGTGCCATGGCCTTGGGTACCCTGGCCAAAGGACCCATCGCCTTTTTGTTGCCAGGGCTTATCATTACGGTGTTTTTACTGCTGCGCAAAGATCTTCCCCATTTGTGGCGGCAAGGGTACTTACGCCTGGGACTTCCCCTCTTTTTTCTCTTGGCGCTGCCCTGGTATCTGGCCGTTGGAATCGAAACCCATTGGCGTTGGGATCTACTCTTTATCGAGCAGCAGAATGTGGGGCGCTATACCGGTGCGATGCAAGGTCACCAAGGGCCCATCTTTTATTATTTGTTGACAATTTTTTTGGGCTTGTTGCCCTGGTCCGTGTTTTTTCCACAAATGTTTGCCGCGCTGTGGGGCCACCGCCAAGAATATTTTCGGGCCCGACCGGAACTGGTTTTTTTGGGTCTCTGGGCGGGGATCTGGATTGTCTTTTTTAGTTTGGGGGCCACCAAACTCCCCAATTATGTCTGGGAGGCCTATCCCCCCTTGCTGGCCCTGTTGGCGTGGCGGATAGACCTGGCGCTGGGGGGACTCCAGAGCCTATCGGCGCGCGGCGTCGTTGCTTCCCTCCTGGTTCTGGGCTTGGTGGGTGCGACGCTATGGGTCTTGGGGACCTGGTTGGTGCCTGCGCAGTTGCCGCCCCTGGGATCGGTGGGCTATTTGGGTTTGCCTTACTTGTGCAGCGCCCTGTTGGCCGCTTTCTTTGTCTATCGCAAAAACTTTCTGGGAGTCCTGGGTAGCCTTGGGGTGGGGGCCGTGGCCTTGACTTTCTGTCTGGTCCTTTTGCTCATGCCCCGCCTGGACGCCTTGAAACCTTCGGTGCAAATGGGACGAATGGTGGCCCAGCAGATGGGGCAGCAGCATCCCTATGCCATTGCCACCTGGCATTGGTGGGAGCCGAGTTTTTTGTTTTATGCCGGGCGGGGGGCCATGACCGTGCACCAGCTGCAGGATCCTGGCCAAGAGATACCGACCATTCTGCAACGGACCCAGGGTCCCCTGTTCCTGGTCTTACCTCAAAAGGATTTGATGGAGCTTCGTGCCAAGCTGCCTGCAACGGAATCTCTGAAGGAACTATACTCCGCTTATGAATTATACAGTCGAGAACCCATTACCTTGGTGCGGATTGCTGCCAAAACTAAGAGTGGGTAGAAAGACCCGCAACCAATGGCAGGGCTGCCTGCTCTTGCTGGGGCTTGTCCTGTTTGCCCTCTTGCCAGTATCTCCTGCCTGGGCGCAGAGCTCCGAGGACGAGAGCTTTTGGCATGCCCTGACCCATACCCACTTCATTGAGGAAGGAAAAAAGGGGCCCGTCGTTTATCTATTTTTGGATCCCAATTGTCCCTATTGTCACCAAGTCCATACCTGGCTACAAAACCCCGTGCGAGAGGGCAAGATCCGTTTGCGCGTGGTGGTAGTGGGTTTCCTCAGTCCCACGAGCCTTCCCAAGGCAGCCGCCATCCTGGCCGCAAAAGATCCCTTGCAGGCGTTGGCGGAAAACGAAGAGGGATTTGCGATCCGCGATGGCCGACCGAGTGGGGGAATTGCCCCGGCAAGCCCAGCCGTGGTCCAGAAGGAGGCCGGGATCCTGCGACGCAACCTGCTCTTTTTGCAGGGGAAAGAATCCTTATTGGCAACTGTACCCCCCAATGAGGTAACGGTGCCCTTGTTGGTCTATCGAGTAGCAGGTAAGACCCATTATCTGCCAACCCTACCGGATTTACAGCAATGGAAAGAAATCGTCGGTACTGGCTGATCGGCTGGTTGATTGGGGGGACCGCTTGCTTTGGCTTGATCGCCTTGGGTCTGGTGCTTTGGCTGCAATTTGTCCAGCGGGTGGAGCCTTGTAGTCTGTGTATCTGGCAACGGCTGGCCGATGTGCTGATGCTGCTTTTGCTGGGTCTGGGCGCGCTCTGGAAACCCTTGCGTTTTGGGCTTTGGGTCTTGGCTGCTTGCGCTGCCTTGGGAGGGGCTGTCTTGGCCCTGCGGCAATGGCAGTTGGCTCTGCCGGTTTCTGGACAGGGGGTGTGCAGCGCCGTGCAACTGCTGCCCAGTAGCCATTGGGGCGGGCACAGTTTTGCCGATCATCTATCGGCGGCCTTTGCCGGGCAGGGTTCCTGCGCCCTGGCCGGTCAACAGACCTTGGCCGGTTGGCCCATTACCCACTGGAGTCTGTTGTTTTTTCTGGGCGCTGCCCTTGCCATCATGGTGGCGTTGCTGCTTTCCTGGCAGCTGCGTCGTTCGTCTTAAAAGAGGGACTCGGCGGTGCGCAGGGCCGCTTCCCGACTCTCGGTCAGGATGTTCAGATGTCCCATTTTTCTTCCCCGGCGGGCCTCTTTCTTGCCGTAGAGGTGGACCTTGACCTGGGGATGACGCAACCAGGCTTCCCAGTCGATCTTGTCATCCAGCCAAAGATCACCCAGCAAATTTTGCATGAGTACCGGAGACAACAGGCGCGTCTCTCCCAGGGGCAAACCCACCAGGGCCCGGACCTGTTGATCAAATTGGCTGTGGACGCAGGCATCAATACTGAAATGGCCGCTATTGTGGGGCCGCGGCGCCATTTCATTGAGCAGTAGCCGGCCCTCGCTATCCAGAAAAAACTCCACCGCCAGTACCCCTACATAATCCAGGGCTTCGGCAATGGCAAGGGCCCAGGCATGGGCCTGTGCCGGGATGTTCTCTGGAACATGGGCAGGGACGATGCTGTAGTCGAGAATGCCTTGCCGATGGCGATTTTCTACCAGGGGATAGAAAACGGTCATGCCCCCACTCTCGCGAACGAGAATCAGAGAAAATTCTTGCTGCAGGGCGATCCGACTTTCCAGGACGGCCGGACGCTTGCCGAGCTGGTCCCAGGCTGCTGGTAATTCGGTAGCCGAGGGGACACTGACCTGGCCCTTGCCATCGTAGCCGTCTTGGGCGCTTTTGAGGATGGCCGGGAAGGGGATACGAGCCGCGCTTTGGCGATCCCCATCCTCACTGATAATGGCGAAGGGAACTGTGGGAAGGCCCAGACGTTGAAAAAATTGCTTTTCGAGGCGACGGTCCTGGGCGATCCGCAAAGCTTCCAGTCCTGGGCGCAGCCGCACTCTGCTAGCGCAAAAGGTCAGGGTGGAGAGGGGGACTTGCTCCCGTTCCACGGTAACCGCCGCAACCCCCGCACAAAATGCAGCCAGGGCCCCTTGGTCTGCAAAAGGCTGACAAAAATGGCGGGCTGCGACTTGGGCGGCAGGGGCATCGGGATCGGGATCGTAGACCCAAACGCCATAACCCAGACGACTTGCCGCCTGGACAAACAACTGTCCGAGTTGGCCTCCACCCAAAACGCCAAGGATTGCTGCTCCGGGTTGGATCATCGCGGCAAGCTTTGCTCCAGAACCCGTTCCGATTGAGTTCTACGAAACTCGTGCAGGCGCGCGGCGAGGCCTTCGTTGTGGAGGGCGAGGAGGGCGGCGGCAAAGAGCGCGGCATTGGCAGCCCCCGCCGGACCAATGGCAAAGGTGGCTACGGGGACGCCTTTGGGCATTTGCACGATGGAGAGGAGCGAATCGAGCCCCTGCAGGTGCCGAGAGGCGACGGGCACTCCAAGGACTGGGATGGTGGTCTTGGCCGCAAGCATGCCGGGCAAATGGGCAGCACCACCAGCGCCGGCAATGATACATTGCAACCCCCTGCCGACAGCCTCTTCCGCGTAGCGAAAAAGCAGGTCCGGAGTCCGATGGGCCGAGACGATCCGTGTTTCGAAAGGGATTTGCAGGATATCCAGATGTTCTGCGGCGGTGGCCATGGTCTCCCAGTCACTGTGGCTGCCCATGACCAGACCCAGTTGGGGTTGCAGCGGCAAAATCTTCACTCCCGAGGAAAAGATTCTAAAGCTGGGTATAATGCCTGCCATGGAAGATACTCTCAAGCCCAGCATCCATCGTCCCATTCGCAGCTTTGTTTTGCGGCAGGGTCGCCTGACCCAGGCCCAAAAGCGAGTCCTGGAAGTCTATTCGCCTGCTTTCGAGCTCCCACCAAGCGGTCCTTGGCAATCGCCCTGGCCCGGAGATCGACCCTTGTTTTTGGAGATTGGTTTTGGTAACGGCGAGCATCTGGCGGCATTTGCCGCCGCCCATCCGGACTGGGGATGTATTGGCGCAGAGGTACACGCCCCAGGGGTCGGCGCTCTGTTACTGCGCTTGCAGGCGCAGGCCCTGGATAATGTGCGGGTGGTCCATGGGGATGTCACGCCATGGTTACAAACCCTACCTGGGAAGCTTTTTTCCCTGGTGGTGATCCAGTTTCCCGATCCCTGGCCCAAGAAGAAGCACCGCAAACGGCGGCTTTTTCAAGAATCCTTCTTGACGCAGTTGGAACGGGTCTTGGTGCCCGGAGCAGAGCTGCAACTGGCTACCGACTGGGAAGACTACGCTTGGCAAATGCTGGAGGTCCTGCAAAAGAATCCCCATTGGGTCAACTTGGCCACCCCTGGTCCATTTGCCGCCAAACCCCCCAACCGGATCCCGACCCGCTTTGAACGGCGCGGGCAGGCTCTGGGCCATGGGGTCTATGATTTGCGTTTTGCTTATACTCCCCAATGACCGATCAGCGCTTATCGGATTGTCTGCATTGCTCCATGCGCAGTGAAAGTATTTTTGCGGGATTGCTTCCTGCGGAGCTCAAGAATTTGGGGATGGAAGTGCAGGACATTGCCCTCCCGGCGGGGGAACGGCTCTATCGGGAGGGGGAGCCAGCCCGTTATGCCTATACGCTGCGCAGCGGGGCCGTGAAACTCTACAAAACCCTGAGCAATGGGCAGGAGGTGATTTTGCGCCTTCTGCATCACGGGGATCTACTCGGTTTTGAGGGAATTTCAGAAAAGCAGCATCGAAACGATGCCATCACCCTTGCCCCAAGCCAACTCTGTCGCTTGGATCTGGAGAACCTGCAAGCGCTCAGCCAGCGGCTACCAACGGTGCAGGCCGCGATTTTGCAGCGCTGGCAGGATGCCCTGCGGGAGAGTGAGGAGCGGATTGTCGAGCTGGGTGCGAAACGGGCAGAGGCCCGGCTTGCCACGTTTTTACTCCAGTGGGCGCAGCGCTATCCCCATTTGCGTAACGTGCCTTTTCCGCTGACCCGGCAAGATCTGGGGGCTTTTTTAGGGCTTTCCACAGAACATGTGAGCCGCATCATGGCCGAGTGGAAGCGTCAGTCTTTTTTGCACGAGTCCCGAGGCCATTTGGAGATCCTCCAGGAGCCCAATCTCAGGCGCATTGCCCAGGAACTTCCAGGTGAAAAAGCCGACAAAAAGAATCAAGATTGATTTTTCGCAATGCACCATGGCGAGGTTCCTGATCATACTGTCCATATTCCGAAGTTGAGTCCCTGGGGACTAGGAGAGAGCGGATGTTTTTTCGACAGCTGTTTGAGGAAGAATCCAGCACCTATACCTACCTGTTGGCGGATAGCACCTGGCGGGATGCCGTGGTCATCGATGCCGTCGATCGGCAAGCCGAGAGCATCCGCAAGATTCTGGCAGCAGAGGATCTGCGCCTGACCCACATCTTGGAAACCCATCTGCACGCTGACCATATCAGTGCAGCCCGGATTTTGCGTGAGCAAACGGGGGCCAAGGTGGTGCTGAGTCGAGAGGCCCATGCCGATTGTGCTGATTTGACCGTTGAAGATGGAGATTTTGTGGTCTTGGGTGATGATGTCATTCGTATCCTCGCCACCCCTGGCCACACCCCCGAGTCCTTGAGTTTTCGTTGGCACGACCGAGTCTTCACGGGGGATGCCTTGCTCATTGGGGGCTGTGGGCGTACGGATTTTCAGGGCGGTGATGCTGGTACTCTCTACGACAGCATTACGCAGAAACTGTTTACCTTACCCGATGAAATACTGGTATATCCGGGTCATGACTATAAGGGCCGTTGGGTTAGTTGCATAGGAGAAGAACGACGTAGCAACCCACGGCTAGCAGGCAAGACCCGGGAAGAGTTCATCCAGATTATGGCGAATCTGCATTTGCCAGATCCCAAGATGATCGATGTAGCGGTTGCAGCCAACCGCAAGTGTGGTTCCCATTTGCAAGGAGAAAAATCATGAATTCGCTACTGGAGCAACGTGCTTTTGGGAGGGGGGGAGGCGGAGGAATGGATCCTGAGCGGGCTGCCCGCCATCGCCATGATCAGGCCGTTTTTCATGCGCTGCTGGCTCGACATCAGGAAATCCATCGGGAGCTGGAGCTTCTTTCCAATGGAATCCGGGCCTATACTCGTTCGGACAATCCAGAAGTGGTGACGTTACTGCATGACCATGCTCCGGCCATGCATCGGCGCCTGGAAGAAAATTTTGGCTTGCGCTTTTGGGATCCTGCCTTTGCCGAGCTTTTTGCCCAACGGGAAAAGATTCGACTGGACATGCACCTGCTGCCCGATGGGGTATTGGTGGAGGAAACCAGCACCGAACCCAATGTCGTGAAGTTGATCCAAGCCCACGGCCAAATCATCAATCTCTTTGTGGCCAAAGGTGCGGCCCAGGCGCAACAGGAAAGTCCCTTGCCCCCAGAATATCAGCGGGTTTTGGGCTAAACGCTAGCAAAAGGGGGGAATATGGCTGCTGTTACCATCGTCGGATCGGGTTTTGGGGGCTTGACGGCCATTCGTCACTTGCGCCGTCAAGCCAAGGACCTGGACATTACCCTTATCGCTCCCAAGGCCGAGTTTGTCTATTACCCAAGTCTCATCTGGGTACCAACCGGGTTGCGCAAAGGCGAAGAGTTACGCATCGACCTGGGTGACTTTCTGCGTCGGGAACGAGTCCACTTTCAGCAAGGGCGGGTCACGGGGCTTGCCGAGGGCGGACGGGTGGTGTTGACCGAGCACGGAGAGTTGCGCAATGACGCCCTGATCCTGGCACCAGGGGGGAGGGGGCTACGCAAACTGCCGGGAATCGAACACAGTCTGGCCATTTGCGATGGCATCGAAACGGCCCAGGAGATTCGCCGACGTTTGCAGGCCATGACCGGCGGCGACATTGCCTTTGGTTTTGCCGGAAATCCTGCCGAACCCAGCGCGGTGCGCGGTGGTCCCATCTTCGAACTGCTGTTTGGTGTCGATACCTATTTGCGTCGACAAGGGATCCGGGAGCGCTTTACGCTGCACTTCTTCAACCCCATGCGGGAGCCAGGCAACCGGCTGGGCGCAGAGGCGGTGGCGGGACTGTTGGCGGCTATGGAAGAACGCCAAATCCTGACCCATTTGGGCGCCAAGTTGTTAGCTTTCACAGAGCAGGAGGTGCGTACCGAGGCCGAGGTGATTCCTGCCCAGTTGATCCTCTTCATGCCGGGCATGACGGGTCCCGATTTTGCCGCCGACTCTGGTTTGCCACTCTCCGCCGGTGGTTTCATTGTTGGCGATTCCCATTGTCAGGTGCCTGGCTTTCCCGGTGTCTATGTGGTCGGCGACGCGGCATCCTATCCAGAAAGTCCCGACTGGTTGCCCAAGCAGGGTCATAGTGCCGATCTCCAGGCTCAGGCGGCGGCCCACAATGCATGGGAATTTCTTGCGGGGAAAGAACCAGTCAAGAAATTTCGCAACGAACTGATCTGCATCGTCGACAGCCTGGATGGTGGAAATCTGGTCTACCGCAGTCCAAGCCTTGCCAAAATCATTCCCGGCAGCTACTGGCATCTCGCCAAGCGGGCCTTTGAGTGGCGCTACCTGGCCAACTATCGATCCCGTCCTTAGGAGTAGGTGCGCCCCTTCCAGGCCCCACCCCGTCCGGCGTAATATTGCCGGGCGGAATCTAGCGTCATCAGGGTATAGAGCCAGGCGGCGGGCTGCAGGCTCAAGACCCAGAGCGGTGAGAGTTGGAGATAGCGCAGGGTGGGCCAATAGATCCACCAGCTGATCAGCAGGGTCCCGGCCGCCAGGATGATAGCTGGGAGGTTCATTCCCGTCAGCAAGCCAAAGACCAGCAAGGCCCATGGAAGGAAATATAATACGAGCATTCCCAGGGTAGTCCCCAGCAACAGGCTGGGACGATGCTGTAACTGGACGTAGGCGGAGCGGGCTACCATCCGCCAGATCTCCCATAGACTCTGGTATTGGCGCAAACTCAAGCTATCGTCGGCAAGACCCAACCAGATAGCCCCCAAAGGCTTTAGTTGGTCAGCGAGGGTACAGTCATCGATGAGGGCCCCGCGCATCTTGGCAAGCCCGCCACTATGGGCCAACACTTCCCTGCGTACCAGCATGCAGCCACCGGCGGCGGCGGCGGTTTGGTGCTGGGGGTCGTTAACCCAGGGAAAAGGGTAGAGCTTTTGGAAAAAGAACAGGAAGGCCGGAATCAGCCAGCGTTCCCACAGGGTGGTAGTGGAGAGGCGGACCATCAACGAAACCAGCACCCGTTGCTCGTTTTCCGCCTTGGCAAGCAACGTTTGCAACACTCTGGGTCCATGCTCGATATCGGCATCGGTGAACCATAGATAGGTAGCCGATCCCGCCGCCTCGACTCCTTGGGCCATGGCCCAGACCTTACCGGCCCAGCCTTGGGGCAAAGGGCTACCCGAGAGGACCTGGAGCCGCTCGTCGGCACCCAGACGACGGGCCGCTTCCTCTGCCAACGAGGCGGTGCCGTCCTGGCTCTGATCATCGACAACGATGACGCGAAAAATGCCGGGATAATCTTGGCGGAGCAAGCCCTGTACACAGTGACCGATACTTTGGGCTTCATTGCGGGCAGGAACGATGGCGACTACCTCCGGCCAGTATGGGAGACGAACGATTTCCTGCGGGAGTCGTTGCCCGGCGCGCCAAAAATCACCGCGAAAAAAGGTCAGGAAAAGCCAGACAAGAAAGACGACAGTGGCAAGGGCCACCGCCATCAGTTCGCTCCACCGATTCGCCAGGCCGTGGCGGACTCTTTTTGACTTCCTGGGTCTTCGATCCCGCGCCGCATACATTCCATTTTGATAGCCAAACGGAGATCGTTCTGGGAATCGGCACCGCGAATGGCATCCTCGTAGCTGATCAAGCCGTCGATAAAGAGTTTCACGAGGGATTGGTCAAAGGTTTGCATGCCCACGTCATTGGGTCGAGCCATGGCATCTTTGAGGAGCCCTACCTCGCCACGGTAGATGAGATCGGCCACCGTTGGGGTGTTGATCAGCACTTCCATGGCGGCAACCCGACCTGCTTGCCCCTTGAGCGGAAGGAGACGCTGAGAAACTACGGCGCGAAGGTTGAGGGACAAATCCATGAGTACCTGTCTTTTTCGTTCTTCTGGAAAAAAGTTGATGATCCGTTCCACTGCTTGGTTGGCATTGTTGGCATGGAGTGTGGATAAACAGAGATGGCCCGTTTCTGCATAGGCGACGGCATGCTCCATGGTATCGCGGCTACGAACCTCACCGATGAGGATGACGTCGGGTGCCTCCCGCAAGGCATTTTCCAAGGCGTTCTCATAACTTTGGGTATCGATGCCCACTTCGCGCTGATTGACAATGGATTTGATGTTTTTATGCAAATATTCAATGGGGTCTTCAATGGTAAGAATATGACCCGCCGAGACGGAGTTGCGGTACTGAATCATGGCGGCAAGGGAAGTGCTTTTGCCAGAACCCGTGGCGCCCACAAAGAGGACGAGACCCCGGGAGGTTTGGGCCAACTCCTTGAGAATTGGGGGCATCCGCAGCTGATCCAAGGTGGGAATTTGGGTCTTGATGGAACGAATGACAAAGGAGATTTCATTGCGCTGAAAGAAACCGTTGACCCGGAAGCGGCCTACTCCAGCAATGGAAAGCGCCAGGTTCACTTCCTTCTCCTGCTGAAATTCCTGCAATCGTTCCAGGCCCAGGATTTCCTTGGCTAGCCCCAGGCTTTGCCCAGGTCGCAGAGCTTCTTCACCAACGGGAACCATGCGTCCGTCGATCTTGATGGCGGGGGGAGCCCCGACGGTAAGATAGAGATCCGAACCATTTTTCTGCACCATAAGGCGCAGGAGATCATCCAAGACTGGCATGGCAGGCTACTCCAAAGGCTAGGCGACGTTGGCAAGGGCTTCTTTGTTTTGGGCACGACGCATAGCGTCCTCCCGGCTGATTTGGTGGGACCGCACCAAACTGCTCAGACACTGGTCCAGGGTTTGCATGCCCTGATTCTGCCCTGTTTGAATTACCGAGTACATTTGTGCCACCTTGTTTTCCCGGATGAGATTGCGAATGGCCGGGTTGGCAATCATGATTTCATGGGCGGCAACCCGCCCCCGTCGATCTGCAGTGGGAATCAAGGTTTGCGCGATCACTGCGCGCAGGGATTCCGAGAGCATGGCGCGGACCATGTCCTTTTCGCCACCCGGAAAGGAATCGATGATGCGGTCGATGGTTTTGGGGGCGGAACTGGTGTGCAAGGTCCCAAAGACAACGTGACCCGTTTCGGCCGCGGTGAGAGCAAGCCGCATGGTCTCCAGATCTCGCAACTCCCCCACCAGGATAATATCGGGATCTTCTCGTAGCGCCGAGCGTAGTGCGTTACTAAAGGATTTGGTATTGGGTCCAACTTCTCTTTGGTTGATGAGGCATTTGTTGGGGGTGTGGAGAAACTCGATGGGGTCCTCGATGGTGATGATATGGTCTTGGCGATTATTGTTGATGTGGTTGACCATGGCTGCCAGGGTCGTCGATTTGCCCGAGCCCGTGGGGCCAGTAACCAGTACCAAGCCGCGTGGAACATCGATGATTTCCTTGAAAATACTGGGGGCATTGAGGTCCTCCAGGCTAAGCACCTTTGCCGGGATGGTCCGGAAGGCTGCCGCTGCGCCGCGATCCTGTTGAAAGGCGTTGACGCGAAAGCGAGCGACCTGGGGAATGTCGATGGCAAAGTCGATTTCGAGATTTTCCTCAAACCATTTTCGCTGCGCGTCATTCATGATGTCGTAAATCATGGCGTGGACCGTCTCTTTGCTGAGCGCCGGGACGTTGACGGGTCGGATCTCGCCGTTGATCCGCACCATGGGGGATAAGCCAGCCGAAAGGTGAACGTCCGATGCGCCATGCTTCACTGCAAAACCAAGCAAATCGGTAATATCCATCTGTGCCATGGTCACCTCACATTGGGAAATTGGATTGTTTCAGCCTAATATAGTCGAGCTTTGGTATTCCGCACAGGGGAAGAATGGATCTTTCTTGCCATCTACAACGTATCCAGGAGGACTGTGCGAGCTATCCAGGAACGCTTGTGCTGGCGGTGAGCAAGCGGGTGGAGGCGCAACGGCTTCGTCAGGCCTATGCCTTGGGGCTTCGCCATTTTGGCGAAAACTATGTGCAGGAAGCCCTGAACAAACAGAAGATCCTCAGGGAATTGGCAATCACCTGGCATTTCATTGGGCACATCCAGCGCAACAAAACGGAAGAGATAGCCCGTCATTTTCATTGGGTGGAAAGTCTGGATCGGGAGATTCTGGTCCCCCGGCTTGGACAGGCACGGGAAGGACTGCCGCCACTGCAGGTGCTCATCGAAGTTGCCATCAGTGGTGAGCAGGGTAAAGGGGGGGTGCTCCCGGCAGGAATCGCCCCCCTGGCCGAAGCCATCGTGGCCGAGCCCAATCTCCAGTTGCGCGGCCTGATGGCCTTGGTCCATCGGGATCCCGCCATCGCCCAGGAGAACTTCCGGGATATGAAAACCTGGTTTGACAAACTCTGTGCCCAATATCCCCATTTATCCATTGATACCCTTTCCATGGGCACTTCGGGCGATTATGCTCAGGCCTTGGCTGCGGGGGCCACAGAAATCCGTTTGGGAACAGCTCTGTTCGGAGAGCGTTCCAAGGAGGCAAGTTTTGCTGGATAAAAATGTGGTTTTTCTGGGCGCTGGCAATATGGCTCGGGCCCTCATTGCTGGACTTTGTCGGGAAGGGCTGGATCCCGCTCGAATACAGGTTCATGCGCCCCACACCGAACGCCGAGATGCTTTGGCACAGGAGTTAGGCGTGCAGAGCCTGGCTGCCACGCCGCGGGCGCTACCTGCTGGGGCATTGGTCATCTATGCGGCGAAGCCCCAGCAGGTACAGGATATTTTGCCAAGCTGGGCCGAACACCTGCGGGAGGCGCACGCCTTGATGGTTTCGGTAGCGGCTGGTATTCGCACCAAGACTTTGCAGGGCTTGCTTCCTGGGGTCGAACTGATCCGCGCCATGCCCAACACGCCTGCCCAGGTGGGGGCGGGCATTACCTGCTTGTACGGAGAGCCTGCCTTGCAGGAGGCACAGCGGGCTCAATGTGAGGCGCTATTTCGCGGTACGGGAAAGACACTATGGTTGGCCAAGGAAGATCTCCTGGAAGTAGCCACTGCCTTGGCAGGTAGTGGCCCTGCCTATGTGCTGTTGTTTTTGGAGGCCCTGGAAGAGGCGGCGCTGAACCTTGGCATGCCACGGCAGGAGGCACGATTGCTGGCGATGGAAACCTTGCGGGGAACCGGCGAGTGGTTGGCAGCCAGTGGGCTTGCCCCGGCGCTCTTGCGCTATCAGGTTACCAGTCCTGGGGGCACGACGGCGGCGGCTTTGGCGGTATGGGAGGAGGGGCTGCGGCCCTTGGCGCAGCGTGCCTTGGCGGCGGCCGTACAGCGTAGCCAGGAGCTGGCTCTAGGTACCGAGAGGGGGGATGGATCATGATGCTTTTCGAACTCTATCGTTTGATCGAAATTGTCTTGACCCTGCTCTTTTGGGCCGTATTTATCCGTGCGATCCTCACTTGGGTGCAGCCTGACCCCTACAATCCCATCGTCCGCTTTCTCGATCGGGTTACCAGTCCTATTTTGCAACCCTTGCAACGGCATATTCCGCCCATGGGCGGGATCGATTTCAGTCCCTTGGTTGCCTTGCTATTGATCCAGTTGGCAAAACTGCTGGTTACTCGCCTGTTCTTTGGTACGCTCTAACCCTTATCGACTCCGGAACCCATCGTACTTATGAATCCTGCTCGCCCAAGTCTTGCGGAGATCCTTGATCTCTATGAACAACCCTTTATGGATCTGGTATATCGCGCCCAAGGGGTACATCGAGAGAGTTTCTCACCCAATCAAATCCAGTGCTCTACCTTGCTTTCCATCAAGACGGGTGGATGTCCAGAGGACTGCGGCTATTGTGCCCAGAGTGTCCATCATCAGGCCAAGCTTGCCGTGACCCCGCTGCTCCCCTTGGCGGAGGTGCTGGCTGCGGCTCGTCAAGCCAAGGCTGCGGGTGCTCAGCGCTTTTGTATGGGTGCGGCCTGGCGGAGCCCCCATCCCAAAGACCTGGAACGGGTAGCGGAAATGGTGCGGGCGGTGAAGGAACTGGGTATGGAAACCTGTGTCACTCTGGGCATGTTGGCGCCCGGGCAAGCAGAGTCCCTGCGGGCAGCTGGACTCGACTATTACAACCATAATCTCGATACCTCGCCGGAATTTTATGATGAGGTCATCCATACTCGGGATTATCAAGATCGCCTGGATACCCTTGCTGCCGTTCGAAACGCCGGAATCAAGGTCTGTAGTGGGGGAATCCTGGGCATGGGGGAAAGCCGCCGCGATCGGGCTCGTCTGCTGGAGAGTTTGCTCCATTTACCCAAAGCACCCGAAAGCATTCCCATCAATGCCCTCGTTCCCATTGCCGGTACACCACTGGCCCAGGCGGAACCCATCGACGATATTGAATTCATCCGTACCATCGCCGTCACCCGGATTCTTTTTCCGCATAGTTATGTCCGTCTGGCTGCGGGTCGGGAACAAATGAGTGATGCGCTGCAAGCCTTGGCGTTCTTTGCGGGGGCGAACAGCATTTTTCTGGGGGAGCGTTTGCTGACCACGGCCAATGCGGGCTTGGACCGGGATGCCCAGCTCTTTGCCAAGCTGGGCCTTGCGTCTGCCTAGAAGAGCTTCCTAGGAGTGATCGCCAAAGGAAAGAGGGAAGGAATAGGTAATCAAGGCTTCATTCTCGCCGGGATCCTGGGGAACGATATAGGCGTTGGAGATATGGGCGATCTTCAGCCCCAATCGACCCCCGTTCTGGAACTGATAGGCTAGGCCCAATTCCAGTCGGAATTCGAAGATGCTTCCCAGTTGTTTACCCTGACCGGCGTCATATCCGCCAAAGCCGAGCATGGGGGTGAGCACCCAGCGATCCCAGGCAATGTCCGAATAGAATCCGCCGTAGCCCATGAAGCCTCCCCGGGTGTTGGCCATGAGGCCCCAGGCAGAACCGATCCCAAAGAGTTTGGATGCGGATTGGTACTCGAGATTGATTTCAGGAACTCGGGGGTTAGGTCCTTCCTCTGGATGGATGCCAACTCCGTTGAATACCCCAAGTCCTGCGCTCAAGTAGGCCGGACCACCAGTAATTACATGAATGCCCTCGGCTTGGGCTGTTGTTACCAACAAAAACAACAGGGGTGAAAGCAGGATAGAAGCGACTTTGCAATTGGTACGCACAATGATCTCCTCGGTAAAGATGGCTTGCCTGAGCGCAGGATTTGCGCTAATTTATCGACCGAACGGTCAGTATGTCTTTGGATTCCTAGTTTCGTCAAACTTTGTAACACATTGGTGTTAAGATCTCTGCTACGGTTGGAAAATGAGGAGCAGCTATGCGCTGGGTCAAACGAATTGCGGTGTTTCTGATCATCGTTGTGGTTGCCTTTGCTGCTTATGCCTACTTCCAGATTTCCGATTACTACCCCAGCACTGATGATGCCTATGTACACGCCCATGTGGTTAATATTGCGCCGCGAGTGACTGGTCATATCATCGCCTTATATGTTCGGGATAATCAAGTTGTTCACAAGGGGCAGCGGCTGTTACAGGTGGATCCCCGCGCGTATCTCTACAAACTCCAACAGGCCGATGCCGAATTGGCCCAGGCAGAACGCCAGCAGGCGACCATTGCTGCCAATATCGCCCAAGCCCAGGCCCAGCTGCAGGTCAATCAAGTGACCTATGCCAACGCCAAGCGCAATGCTGGGCGTGCTCGAGCTTTAGCTGCAAAGCAATATCTTTCGAGTGAGGCGGCAGACAATGCCCTGTCCAAGGCCCAGGAGATGCAAGCCCAGATTGCGGCCACCCAGGCAACCTTGCGGGGTGCCCAAGCGCAGCGCTCCCTGAACCAGGCCCGCATTGCTGCGGCCCAGGCTGCCGTGCGAATGGCAAAATTGGATCTCTCCGAAACTACGATTTATGCCCCTATTACGGGGGTCGTCAGCAAGGTCGACAAGCTTCATGTGGGAGACGTTGTGAACGTCAATCAGGATCTCTTTCCTCTCATTGGTAATGCCGCCTACTGGGTCGAGGCCAATTACAAAGAGACGGACCTCAAGCGAATCCATCCGGGACAGAAGGTGGATGTGCAAGTAGACATGTATCCCAATCACCAATTTCAAGGTCAAGTAACCAGTATTAGTGGAGGTGCTGGCAATGCCTTCTCGCTCTTACCGCCGGAAAATGCTACAGGCAACTGGGTCAAGGTAACCCAGCGGGTTCCGGTCCGTGTGGACATCCTGCATCCTGATCCTCAATATCCCTTGCGGATTGGGACCAGTGCTACGGTTACTGTGGATACGGACCACGTCCCCGGTTGGGTACAATTTCTGCGCCCCTACCTTTGATGCTTGGAGCGAAATCCAGAGCAGGAGGGAGGAGGCAAGCTGCTGAGCTGTCCTTTGCGTCGCCGCAGGATCGGGTGCACCCAAGTGGTTTTCATCCCCAGCATGCGGGCAGGACGAAGGTTGTGGGAGCTATCATCGAAGAATTGGCAACGCCAGGCTGGAACCCGTAAATCCCGCAGCACTTTTCGATAGGAGGAGCTTGCCGGTTTACCGCGCAAGCCCAGAGCCAGCATGTCAAAGATCCCCTGGATTTGCTGAGCTATACCCAAACGCAGTAAGACGCGCTCGGCATGGTCGGCAATACTGTTGGTAAAGATGTAAGCAGGACCATCGAGTTGTCTGAGCCAATTCTCGATCTGGACATTGCCGGGGACACTGGCTGCCAATTCGGGAGGATGAATGGCCTGGAGAAATTCTTTGGGATTGATCTCCGGGTGGTGGCGCTGCAGGCCCGCCAAGGTCGTACCATAGCGCCGCCAGTAGGAATGCCGAAGGGCGGCAGCCTCTCCTTCGTTCAATGCCAGGCGTGCCATGAGATAGCCATGGATGTGCCGATGCATGAGCGGGAAGCAATGGCGATTGGCATCGTAAAGCGTATTGTCCAAATCGAGGAGATAAATAGGCCATGGACGGCGTTTTTGGCCCAGAAACGGGGGGAGAAATCGCTGGGAACGATGCCCTCGACGCCGCTTTCCCCGCCTCATGCTCAGTCCAGATCAGACAAGAGAGTGCCCACGCCATGGCGGGTAAAGACCTCCAGCAATAATGCATGGGGAACCCGTCCGTCAATGATATGGGCCGCCCTGACCCCGCCGGCCAAGGCATCCAGACAACACTGTAACTTGGGGACCATGCCACCGGTGATGATCCCATTGGCCATGAGCTGCTGAATCTCGGCGACCCGCAAGCGTTCATAGAGCTGTCCTTGGGGGTTGAGGACGCCCGGGACATTGGTCATGAGAATGAACTTGGCCGCGTGCAGGGTACGGGCCAGGGCGCCTGCGACCAAGTCGGCATTGATATTGAAGGATTCGCCCTGGAGGCCGACGCCGATGGGAGCAATGACTGGGATGTAGCCACCATCATCCAGGAGCTGGATGATTTCGGTATTGACTCGAGTGACCTCTCCGACCCAGCCCAAATCCTTGCCGTCCACGCGCTCCAGTTTCTGGGCGTGCAGTAAATCCCCGTCTTTGCCGGTCAAACCGATGGCTTTTCCCCCAGCGCGTTGGATCCCCTGGACGATTTGCTTGTTGACCAGTCCGCCCAGGACCATTTCCACCACCTCCATGGTGGCATCGTCGGTTACGCGCATTCCCTCCACCATCTGCGCTGGAAGCCCGAGTCGCTGAAGCAGCGAGTTGATCTGTGGACCGCCGCCATGGACGATCACTGGATTCATACCTACTTGCTTGAGTAGGGTCACGTCATGGGCAAACTGTTCTTGTAAATGAGGCTCGGTCATGGCGTTGCCGCCATATTTGATGACCAGGATACTGCCTTGAAAACGCTGCATGTAAGGCAGCGCCTCGATTAAAATTTCGGCTTGGAGCCGAGGATCTGGTAGGGAATTCATGATGGATTTTCCTGGACGATTCGTGAGATTCCCCGCAAGACGACGTCGACCACGGCATGATCATAGCCTTCTGGATCATCCAGAAAATGTACAATCGGATATTGCCGAAGCAAGTCCCGCGCTTGAAAGAAGTTGATGTTAGCGCTAACCAGAATGGTGGCCACGAGCGCAGGGTCCAGATCTGGACGAAACTCCCCATTTTCCTGACCATCGCGCACGATCTCGGCCAATGCGGTGAAGAGCTCGGCAAGGCCGGCGTCGGCTAAATCGCGTGCTCTGGGTTCCCCTTTCTCCAGGAGTTCTCGCAGAAAGAGCTGCACCAAACGAGGACGATCCAGCAAGTGCTGCAAGTGGCTCACGGCAAAAAGACGTAAGGCTTCGGCGGCGGTACTGCCTTGTTGCCGTGCTTCCTGCAGACGGCTGCGAAGGGCCGCAGCGGCGCGGTGGAGGACCGCAAGATAGAGGGCATCTTTGCTGGAAAAATAATGGTAGATATTGGCCTTGCTGGTGCCGGCACTGGTGGCAATGGCATGCATGGAAACAGCATCAAAACCGTGGTCGGCAAAAAGTCGCTCCGCTGCAAGAACGATCTTGCGGCGGCCTTCTCCGGTGATTTCTCCAGCACTTTTTTTCATGGGTTTTGCAATCGTGGTACCAAAATCAACCGACCCTTCGGTCAGTGTAGCACTCTGGAATTTACTAGGCTATCTCTGCCCAAAGCGTTATCAAAATGGTATTCTTTGCCCACTTTTTTGCAACAACAGGTAGCCTCGGATGTTTCGGGATGAAACGAGTCACGGCGATCTTTCCTTTAGTCTGCTTCTGCAGGCACTGCGTGGTGTTACCCTGTGGCGACCCAATTTGGTGTATGGGGGTTGTCTACTGGCGGGTGCTGGAATTTACGCTTGGCTGACGTGGGCAGGGGGTGATTTGGGTGGTGTAATGAGTCCCTTTGCGCTGCTTTTTGCAATCTTGATCGGTTATCTGGCAGCGGGGCGATTGTTGATTTTTGATGCCCGAGGAGAGCCAGGGCCGGGCATACGAAAAAGCCTGGGCTTTGCCTTGCGGGTTTGGCCAAGGCTCCTATTACTGGTCCTTATGGAAGCTTTGCTTTTGAGTGGCATTGCTTTTGTGGAGGTTTTGGTATTTGGAGTGAGTCGCTTGCCGAGCCTGGGGCCATATCTAGTGGTTCCCCTGTTTCCCGTGACCGCTCTTTTCAATGCGGCCTTATTGGTGTTGGCGATCATTGTTTTTAATCTTTCTGGTCCTGCGCTGTGGCACGGAGAAAGCATTGGCAAGGCCTTGCAACATACCCTGCGAATTGCCAGGAGTAGGCCGGGCTCCATTTTATTGATGATGTTACTGCTCAGCATTCTCGCGAGCGCAGTGGCGTTGGTAATTATGGTCGTTCTCTACCTTGGCTATGCTTTGACCTTGGCAACGGCTGCCCCTTTTTTGGGCAATTCTCTCTTTGCCAATGGGGCCACCGAAGCGCTTTTGTTGCAGTGGTTGCCAAGCATGTCCAGCGACAGTCTGTGGGCTGCCTCCCTGGAACCCCTGACGCAGTGGGCCCAATGGGGGGAGAGTTTTTTTTGGTTTGCAGCAGGAATTTTGATTTTTCTCCTGCCGAGTGTCGTCCTCCTGACGGGAATGGCCCATTTGTATCTGGAGGCCCTGGAACTGGAATCACCAGAAGATGTGTGAGATGAAAGTCATCGAAAAAATCAAGCGACAAGTGGAATTGGAACGGCAACGTTGTCAAAGTTGTGGTATGCCCCTTTGTTATGATCCCAAAGGGGGGGGCAGCGAGCCAGATGGCCGTCGTAACCCCGATTATTGCAGCTTTTGTTACGAGAATGGCGCGTTCAAGGACCCCGAACTTACTCTGGGGCAAATGCAACAGCGTGCCCGAGATTTACTGCGCAAGCGCAATCAGCCATGGTATATACGGGCTTATATGGCCCATCGCATCACGACCCTGAAAAGGTGGCGCGGCGGCTGAGAAAAAAAGCCCCCATCAAGGGGCTCATCTACTCCAAGGGGGAACTACATGCTGTTGCGAGGGCGACGGCCACGTCGAGGCTTGAGCTCTTGCATCAGGGCCTCGCCACGTTGGTGCAGGGCCTGTAGCTGGGCTTCATTTTGTCCTACACGCTCATACACCTCAGCCACAGCAGCCAGGATTTGGGTTGGTTCCCAACCATTGGCAAGGCGACTAATCCGATCAACCAACATCCGCCGCTGGGCATCCCGTTCGCGTTTGAGCTTGGGGTTTTCCTGTAAACGACGTTTCTGTTCTTCAAATTTCCGTAATTGCTCATTCATTCGGGCTTCTAACTGTTGCCGTTTGGCTTCGAGATCGGCCAAGCGTTCTTCCGCAGTACGCCGATGTCTTTTCCGAGTTGTTGTCTCCATGATTATCGCTCCTGTTATGTGCGGACTTGGCGCGAATATGTCGCCACGCAAAGATTATGTCAGCTTGATTTGCCTTTCGCAAATACAAAAGCATCGGCATAAATGTCCTGAGAATCGATCCCCGCTTTTTCTAGTTGCGCCGATAAGTCAAAGACCATATCTGGGTGGCCACAGAGATAAGCAGAGAATTTCCCAAAGGTCGGAAAGTCCTGGAGTATGGCGTCGGTAATGTATCCGCAACGACCTTTCCAGGACGCATCGGGACGCGAGACAACTTGGATCAAATGAAAGTGAGAATGACGGTGCTGCCATTCTTGTAATAAATCCTGATAATAAAAATCCTGGGGATGGCGGACACCCCAGTAAAAATAGATGGGCCGTGGATCGGAGCCGGCAAAAAGTTGTTGGAGCATGCCTTTAATGGGGGCAAAGCCGGTGCCGGTGGCGGCCATCAGTAGCGGGCGTTGCTCGGGATCCTCCCGGACGAAAAAGGTCCCTAATGGCCCCTCAAAACGGAGAATATCTTTTTCCTTCATGGTCGAGAACACTTGCTCCGTAAAGCGACCACCGGGAACTCTTTTGATGTGCAATTCCAACTGCCCACCGGGACTGGGGGTGCTGGCCATGGAAAAGCCACGACGACTACCGTCTTTGAGCAAGATATCGATGTATTGTCCAGGTAGGTAATGGAATTCTTCCGTACTGGGTAACTGTAAAAAGATGGCGCGGACATCGGGGGCAAGATCGACAATACGTGCCACTCGGGATGGCAGGGTTTTGATCTGGATCCCTGCTGCAGCCCCGACTTCTTTGGCTTCTATGGTGACATCGCCTAAGGGAGTGGCCTGACAGAACAAGGCAAAGCCTTGGGCGATTTCGTCATCGGTGAGCATTTTTGCATCGACTTCGCCGTAATCCACCGAGCCATTGACGATTTTTCCTTTGCAAGTGGCGCAGGTGCCCGCTCGACAACTATAAGGAAGGGCATAGCCGTGCCGCAGGGTAGCTTCCAGAATGGTCTCGGTAGGGGCGATGTCCATTTCGTGGCCACTGGGCTCAATGCGCAAGCGATACATCATGAGGACTCCTTATGGGAGGCAACTTTCCCAGGTCAATGAGTGAATTCTGAGCATATCAGAACGGCTGAGGTTTTTCTGGACCATAGAGGGTAAGGGTAGACTGGTCAAAGGTGTTGACCAATTGGCAGAAGAGGGCCGCCGTTCTTTCGGTATCGTATAAGGCGCCATGGGCTTGTTTTCCATCAAAATCCAGTCCTGCCTTGTGTACCGCTTTGGCAAGGACGGTTTCGCCCAGAAAAAGCCCGGCAAGACTGACGGTATCGAAGGTGCTGAAGGGGTGAAAAGGACTGTTACCTATCCGCTGGCGCTTGGCTGCTGCCTGCAGAAAAGATAAGTCGAATGGGGCATTGTGGCCCACCAGGATCGCTCGTCGACAGCCCCAGGTCTTCAGCTGTCCGCGAATTCCCTGGAACAGTTCCCGGAGGGCTTGCTCTTCGGGAACGGCGGCACGAAGGGGATGGTGGGGATCAATCCCATTGAAACGAAGGGCCTCGGGGTCCAGTTCAGCACCGGCAAAGGGATGTATATGGTAATGAAAACTCGCAACGGGGGTGAGTGAACCGCTGTTGCCAGCCACGACGATGGCTGCCAGTTCGAGAAGAGCATGACGATGGCAGTCGAAACCTGCCGTCTCCACGTCGACAACGATGGGTAGAAAACCCCGAAAACGCTGGGCGATGGGTACGATGCTCACGGTCTGGAAGTCTCTTTGGGGCCAAAGCGGACGGCCAGAGGTCCGGCCAGGACGATACTACTGGCGACACTGATGCTGACGGCTGCGGTGAGCATCAGCATGACCACCAATTGCATGGAAACGGCTTCAAGGGGAGGCATTCCGGCCAGAATCATGCCGGCAGTGATTCCCGGGATGTGGATCATCCCCACACTTTTGAGGCTATCCATGGTGGGAATCAGCGAACTGCGCACGATCTGACGATACAATTGACCAACTGCCATCCGTTCGCTCGCCCCCAAAGCAAGCATAGCCAGCAGGAGGTCTTCGTGCTGATCGATCTCGCTGCGCAGCCGGTTGAGGGCCAGCGAGACAGCATTCATGGCATTGCCAATGATCATCCCACCAATGGGAACCAGGGATTGTCCTTGCAGGCTTGCAAGACCCGATAGCAGCATCCAGGCCAGGGTGGTGCTGGTAGCAAGAAAGATGCTGGAGGTCCCGATCCAGTAGGCATGGGGAATACCTGCTCCGCGCTGGCGATTGAAAAATCCCGCAGCGAGGATCATGAGGATCAGAAAAAATACCAGTAAGGGCGGTGAATTTTGCCGAAAGAGCCAACCGAGAAGGAAGCCCATCACGGCCAATTGCACCGTTGCCCGCAGGGACGACCACCAGAGCCCTTGAGCCACTGCTGCAGACTTTCCCGAGTTCCTTGGGCCGGTGCTTGGGGCTGACATTGATTCCCCACCCAGCCGGCATAAGCGAGGCTCCGGGCAAGGATGGCTTCCTCTGTCAAGCGGGCATGATTGATGGCTCCCAAGCGCAAGCCAACCACCAAGAGGACTTGCCCTCCCAGATCCTTGACCCAGTCCAGGGTATCCCAATGGGGACCCAAGGGCACCAGGGCGCCGCCCGCCCCCTCGACCAAGACGATATCGCGGTCTTGAGACTGCTCCCGAACGAAGGCCGTTAGTCGCTCCCGATCCATTGCCATGCCCGTTGCTTGGGCGGCCCAGTGCGGGGCGATGGGCGGGGCAAAAGCATAGAGGTTACATTGCGCTGGGCGCAGCGGCGGGGAGCTTGCCGAGCACAGGGCCTCCACATCGGCAAAAGTTCCGTCTTCCTGGCAGCCGGAGACGTAGGGTTTGAGGGCTGCCACCCGCAGACCTTGGGCTGCATAGGCCCGGGCTAGGGCCGCCGTGACCCAGGTCTTGCCGATCTCGGTATCGGTGCCGGTGACGAACAGGATACGCAACTCAAGAGGCTCCATGGCGAGGATAAAAATGGAGCGTATGCCCGTGGCCGGGCAGGGGCGTTTCTGCACGCCAGCCATGGGCATGGATGATTTCGTAGTGGGCGGGAAGCATGCCGTTGGGACAACGAAAGACTTCGTAGGCGCTGCGTAGCCGCGCCAGGGCGCGAGGGGTAAAAAGTCCTGGGCGGGTCTGGGCGTTGGCGGCGCCAATGCCGCGCAGATCCCGCAGGAGATCATCGACGCGGTCATATTGAAGCTCATAATGTTCCACATCCAGAACTGGGTCGGCAAAACCTGCCTGTACCAGGGCATCGCCCACGGGGTGGAGATCCAGGAAGGTATGGATATGTCCTTGCTGGTCGACCTGGGAAAAGGCAGTGCGAAGCTCCCGAAGGGTGTCGGGGCCTACGGTACTAAAGATCAACAGCCCACCTGGACGAAGGACGCGCGCCAGCTCGGCAAGGGTGGCAGGAAGGTCATTGACCCACTGCAGGACAAAATTGCTGAAGATCATATCGATGCTGGCCGTAGCCAGGGGCAGGGTCTCGGCGTCGGCCTGCAGGAAATAATGCTTGTGACGCCAAGACTTGCGACGTTTGGCTTGGAGCAGCATGGGGAGAGCAAGATCCACGGCCAAGAGGCGGGCTTTGGGATAGCGTTGGCTCAAACGGCGGCTTTGCAGACCTGTACCACTGCCAAGATCAAGGATCCATTGGGGATCGATACGAAGCAGCGCCAAGCGATCACAGATTTCCTGACCCACCCGATCTTGCAGGATGGCGACTCCCTCATAGGTCCCAGCCGCCTTCCCAAAGCGTTTTTGGATGAGTGCCTTGGACAATCTAGTCATGGTAGAAAGTGCTGCGCAGGGCCTGGCTACAGGCCTCTGGATGGCTCAGAAAAGGCGCGTGGCCCGCTTTGAGGAGTTGCAAGCGACTCCCCGCCAGGGAGGACTGGAGTTGCTTGGCTGCCGCCGGTGGTACGATACGATCCACTTCGCCTTGCAGAATCAATACGGGGAAGGGCAAGGGTCGAAGCTGTGGGCGCAGGTCCTTGTCCCGCAGGAGCTGCAGTCCATCCAACAGACAGCGAGGGTCTGGAAGCGGCCAGCGCTGGGCCGCAGCCAGCTGGGCGCGAGCTGCTGGGTCCCCTTGGGTCTGCAGGGCAAGAAAGCGGCGGCGTACGGCACGTCCATCTGCCAAGAGCTCGTGGGCAAAGGCGTCCAGGGTGCTGCTGGTCAGGGCCCACGGCCAGTCTTCTCGTTGCACAAAGCAAGGGGAACTATCGATCAGTACCAGCCCCCCCAGAAGCTCCGGGAAGCGCAGGGCCAGCGCCAGGGCAAAGAGTCCACCCAAGGACCAACCCAGGACAATGGGCCGCGATAGGGCCTGTACCGTCCCTTGTAGGGTCAGCAGACTATCTTCCCAATCCAGGCCCTGGGGAGGGCAGGGCTTGCCACCATGTCCGGGAAGATCCCAGCTTTGGCATCGAAAATCCCCCGCCAATGCATTGATCCAGGTAGAAAAGATTCGACTTTCCATAGCCCAGCCATGGAGGAGGAGGAGAGGTGGCTTTGCCGTACTCATAGGGCAAGCAGCGCCTTGCCAAGAAGGTGGAGGTCTGGAAAGCGATGGGCTGCGCTTAGACTGATTCGCAGTCGTGCGCTTCCGTCGGGAACCGTGGGTGGGCGTACGGCTGGACAATAGATACCATGCTCCCGCAGGACCCCTGCGGCGGCCAGGGCGCGCTCATTGCTGCCCAGCAGCAAACCCTGGATGGGAGTGCTGCTGGGCAACCAGTGCCCCCTGACCTCCAGGGCCTGAAGCTGTTGCCGAAGAAGGTCCAAATGTCGCCGCCTGGGGGCAGCGTCCTGGAGGATCGCCAAGGCGGCAAGACTGCAAGCGGCTTGGCTTGCGGGTAAGGCCGTATGGAAAACAAAACTGCGGGCGCGCTGGGTCAGCCATTGAATGAGTGAACGGGAACCGGCCACGAAGGCCCCATAGGAGCCAAAGGCCTTGCCCAGGGTACCCATGCGCACCGGGACAGCATCGGTGCTCAGCCCCCAGTGCTCCACGCTGCCACGCCCCGTCGCACCCAATACCCCCAGGGCATGGGCTTCGTCCAAGAGCAAGCCGGCATCCTGCTGTCGGGCCAAGGCGCACAGTTCGGGGAGCGGGGCCAGGTCGCCATCCATGCTAAAGACCCCTTCGGTGACGATCCAGGCCCGCCCCTTGCGTGGGGCCGCAAGCAGTCTGGCCAGGTGCTCCATGTCGTTGTGGCGATAGCGCTGGAAGCGGGCACCGCTCAGGCGTGCGCCATCGATGAGGGAAGCATGGGCCAATCGATCCAGCAAGATCAGATCCTTGGGACCCACCAGGGCCTGCAGGATGCCCAGATTGGCCAAATAGCCAGAGCCAAAGAGCAACACGGCCTCCACTCCCAACCAACGGGCGAGGGCTTCTGCCAGAACATGATGCAGGCTCCTTTCCCCCCCCAGAAGAGGGGCGGACGCGCTACTAGCTTCTCCCCGTTGCAGCACCCGTTGGGCAGCCAATGCCAAGGCCGGATGGTGGGAGAGTCCCAAATAGTCATTGCTGGCAAAGGAAAGCAGGGTCTTGCCCTCGGCGTCCCGAAACAAAGGACGCTGGCCAGGCAAGGGGGTCAAGACTTCCAGCCGCCGCTCGCGTCCTTGGGCAGTCCACTGCGCCAGGGATTCCTGCCATAGTTCTTCCAGATTGTTATCGTTTTCCATGGGTTCCTTATAGAAATCCCCCTTTGCCCTTGTCAATGATCCCTTGGCCCTAGACAATGTGCGCTATGTTATTTCCTTGGGTGCGACAGTTATCGGTAGTGGGGAACCGGCCCTGGTCGCTGCGGGCTCGTCGAAGGGCTTTGCTGGGCTGGTTTTTGCCCGAACGCTGCCGTTTTTGTGATGCCCCTGGGGTTGCCGTTTGTGGTGACTGTTTGCGCAATCTACCACGTCTACCCCGGGAACGCTGCAGTTGGTGCGCAAGGCCGATAGCCGACAATGGCGATTGTCCAGTCTGCAGTGTGGAGATGCCAAGCTATGATTATTCCTTTTGTCCTTTTGTCTACGAGTATCCCCTGACCCAAGCCATCAGCTCGTGGAAATTCCATGAGGGTCTGGATTGGACGGCAGCCCTGGCACAGGCTTGGTTGCTGGAATGGGGTGAGACCCCACCTTCCCGACCCCAGGCTTTGCTTCCCGTTCCCCTGCATCCGGCTCGATTGCGGGAGCGGGGCTACAACCAAGCGGCGTTGCTGGCTAGGCATTGGGGACGCGCTTATGGAATTCCAGTCCGGGACTACTTGCGGCGTCGTCGCAATACTCCCCACCAAGTGGGGGCGAGCCGTGACCAGCGCCGGGAGAATCTCTATTCTGCCTTTTCCCTGGCGAGAAAGCTGCCTGCCCATGTGGCGGTAGTGGACGATGTCCTGACCACTGGCAGTACCACGGAGGAAATCGCTCGGGTGCTGAAGGCGCATGGGGTGGAGCGAGTGGACCTCTGGTTGCTGGCGCGGGCGCTTTGATGCCAGATTCCTGGCTCCATGTGGTGCTCTACCAACCGGAAATTCCCCCCAATACCGGTAACATCATTCGCCTTTGTGCCAACACCGGCGTAGGTCTGCACCTGGTGGAGCCTTTGGGTTTTGCCTGGGACGATCGCCGACTGCGGCGTGCGGGTTTGGATTATCACGAATACGTTCGGGTGCTTCGGCATTCTTCCTGGCGTGCCTGCCGCGAAACTTTGGCGGACAGGCGGTTTTTTGCTTTTAGTACCAAGGGCCAGCCCGGGGTCTATGCCACCTACAGGAGGTGTCATGGGTACTTTGCGAATCCCCGTATTGCGCCTGGACGGAGTGGACGAGGAGCAAAAGCGCTCGGAAATCCGTCGGGTTTTTCAGCAGACTTTCTCCCTCTACGAAGAACTCTTCGAGCATTTGGCAACGGCTGAGGCTTGGTATCAAAAGGCCATTTCCCTGCGCCATCCCCTTATCTTTTATTTTGGGCACACCGCTACCTTTTATACCAATAAATTTCTGGTTGCCGGTTTGATCCACGATCGCATCGACCCGCACTTCGAGTCTATTTTTGCCGTGGGTGTCGATGAGATGTCCTGGGACGATCTGGACGAGAGCCATTACGACTGGCCCAGTGTGGAGAGTGTCCGAGCCTATCGCGCCCAGGTGCGAGAGATGGTGGATGAGGTCATCCAAAACTTGCCGCTGACCCTCCCCATTGGCTGGGATTCCCCTTGGTGGGCGGTACTCATGGGGATTGAGCACGAAAATATCCACCTGGAAACGAGTTCGGTTCTCATCCGGCAACTCCCCATGGCCTGGGTACGCCCCGTGCCGACCTTTGCCCCAGAGCCTGTTGACTCCCATGGGACCCCGGAGAATGTTTTGGTTCCCATTCCAGGGGGGCATGTTCGCTTGGGCAAGGAAGAAAATGACCCCCGTTACGGTTGGGACAATGAATACGGCTGCAACGAGGCCCAGCTCAAGGACTTTGCTGCAGCCCGCTATCTGGTCAGTAACGGGGAGTTTCTGCCCTTTGTAGAGGCCGGTGGGTACGGGGAATCACGCTGGTGGACCGAGGAGGGAGATGCCTGGCGACGGTATGCTAAAGTGCAGTATCCCACCTTTTGGCGGCAGCAAAACGGGGGTTGGTCTTTGCGCCTCTTGGCCGAAGAACGGCCCTTGCCTTGGTCCTGGCCGGTAGAGGTCAATGTGCATGAGGCCCAGGCCTTTTGTGCCTGGAAATCGGCACAACTGGGGCAGAATCTGCGCCTGCCCAGCGAGGACGAATGGCGTTATCTGCTCCAACGGAGTGGCCTCCCAGCCAGTGATGCCTGGCAGGACCCGGTTCCGGCCCAGATTGGGCTGGCCTATGGTGTCTCCCCCTGCCCGGTGGATCGGTTCCCGCAGGGGGATTGCTATGACCTCATGGGCAACGTCTGGGAGTGGACCGCCACGCCCATCTATCCCTTTGCCGGTTTTCGCGTCCACCCCATTTATGATGACTTTACGGTCCCCACCTTTGACCAGCAGCACAATCTCCTCAAGGGTGGCTCCTTCATCAGTCTTGGCAACGAAACCCAGGCTGAGGCCCGTTATGCCTTTCGACGCCATTTTTTCCAGCATGCAGGATTTCGCTACGTGGGATCCGATAATCCCCTACCCGAGGCGCCGGTCTACGAGTCGGACACCCAGGTTTCCCAATATTGCCATTTTCATTTTGGCACCGAGCGCTATTTTGGGGTAGAAAATTATCCCAAGGCCATGGCCGATCTTTGCCTTGCCCTCTCTCAGGACCGGTCCAGAAAACGGGCATTGGACATTGGTTGTGCCGTGGGCCGCAGCAGTTTTGAGCTAGCGCGGGGCTTTAGCGAGGTCATCGGTATCGACTTCTCCACTCGCTTCATTCAAAGCGCGGTGTTACTGCAACAGCGCGGGCGTCTGCCCTACGCCATCTGCGACGAAGGGGAGCTGCAAAGCTACCATTGGGCTGACCTAGACCTCTTGGGGCTGAAGGATGTTGCCCAACGGGTTCAGTTTTTTCAGGGTGATGCCGCCAATCTCAAACCCATATACCGGGATTTTGACTTGGTGCTCGCCGCCAATCTCATTGATCGGCTGCGGGAGCCGGCGCGTTTTTTACGGGAAATGGCCCAGCGCATTCTGCCGGGCGGTCTCCTGGTGCTAAGCTCCCCCTATACTTGGCTCGAAGAGTTCACTCCCAAGGAAAATTGGTTAGGAGGAGTCCGTCGTGATGGCGAAAACCGCACGACGCTGGCGGGTATTCGTGCCGTGCTCGAGCCCAAGTTTCGGCTGCTGGAAGGATTCCCACAAGATCTCCCCTTTGTGATTCGGGAGACCCGGAGAAAATTCCAGCATAGTCTGGCCGAGGTCAGTGTTTGGGAACGTTGCTGAGGGGTTCCTCGAGATAAGGGGCCAGCAGCCCCAGGGCCCGATCCACCGCTCCCCCTTGGGACGCATACCAGGAGTAGGCCCGATGTCCCCAATGCTGGGCAGTGTTGGGAGCCTCGAGCCAGGCCTTGGTCTGCTCGATGCCATTGGCCAGGTCGGATACTTGCTGGATGGCCCCGGCTGCGTGCATGGATTGCAGGATTCCGGCAAAGTTTTCCATATGGGGGCCCACCAGGATGGGTTTCCCCCAGGCGGCTGCCTCGATGGGATTGTGCCCTCCCTTGGCCAGAAAGCTCCCCCCAATCCACACCAGTTCCGAGGCCCCATAAAATTCAATGAGCTCGCCCAAACGATCCACCAAAAAGACCGCATCGTGGACACCGGGGATCTCCCCTTGGCTGCGTTGGGCAAAAGGGATTCCGGCCTGGCGGAGAGCGCGGGCAAGCTCGGCCCCCCGCTCGGGATGGCGGGGAAGGAGGACCAGGAGCAGGCTGGGGAACTGTGCCCGCAATGCCGGCAAAGCGGCCCAGGCCATGGCCTCCTCACCGGGATGGGTAGAGGCAAAGACCCAGAGCCGGCGTCCGGCCAAAACTTCCTGCCATTGGCGGGCACGTTCCCGTGCAGTGGCATCGATACGAAAATCGAGTTTGAGTTGACCCAGGATTTCTACCCGCGTGGCACCCAGGGCTTGGAAACGTTGTCCATCGTCGAAGCTTTGGGCGGCCACCAGGGCAATGTCTCGCAGGGTCGGGGTAAAGAGGCCGCGCCAGCGCTGATACCCCGTAAACGATGGTTGGGAGAGGCGGGCGTTGAGGAGGATCATGGGAATCTTCTCCCGTTTTGCCTGGGCCAGGAGATTGGGCCAAAGCTCGGTCTCCAGCAGAATCCCTAAGCGTGGTCGGGTTCGGCGAAGAAATCGGCCAACGGATCCTGGAAGGTCATAGGGCAGATATGCCTGGCTCACGCTGGTGCCCAAGTTCTGCTGGATCCGTACGCGACCGGTGGGGGTGGTGCTGGTAACCAGGATGGGCAGCTGGGGATAACGCTCTTGCAGACGTTTGAGCAAAGGAAGAGCAGCCATTCCTTCGCCTACGCTCACTGCATGGACCCAAAGGGGGCGGTCATGGCGCCTTGGCAAGAAGCCAAAGCGTTCCCACCAGTGGGCTCGATAGGCAGGTCGGTGGAGCAGACGCCAGCCGGTGAACAAGAGGACCAATGGCCCCAGCAGCCAGGTCAGGAAGCCATAAAGCCACTTCATCATTCGCGGCGCAGGATCCGGTCTGTGAGCCAGTCCATTCGGTACCAGGGACGAAAACTCTGGAGAAGGCGCTCGCGGTCATAGCGGAATTCGACCCATTGGCGCAACGTCAGGCCCGGTTCCTGCACCATTTCTGCAAGAGCGCACTCAAAAAACCAATCCAGGACCCCGGTATTGGCGTGGCGGATATGGCCGTAGGGCCACAGTCGCAATTGCTTCCGCGCTTCTGCCAAAGGAACGGCATACCGTTCGTGCTGCAGGAGGACACTGATGAAACCGGCCCGGTCGGCGCCCGATTTACAATGGACCAGGAGACGCGGAGGGGAAGTGGGAATCCGATCCAAAAAATGAAGAAGAGCTTCTTTTTGCGGTAAGTCTCGGGAACCAAAACCGGGAATCGGCAGATGACGGATCCCCAATTCCTCACAAGTCTCCTGTTCCAGGCGGAAATGGGGTTCATCCTTGCCTGGATCGCGGATGTTGAGGATGGCGTCAAAGTGGTGGATGGGTTGCCAACGACGCAATTGCCATGGGGCTGGCTGGGCGGAACGAAACAGTCCAGGGGCAATCTCATGAAAATTGGCATAAAAAACTTCTCGAAAGATCCCATGATCAGTCCAGAACTGGTGCCGCCGATAACGTCGGATCTCTGCAGGACTTAGCTTAGGGTAGCTCATGGGCATCTGTCATCAACAAGGGCCGTAACTGCTGCCAAACGGTCTCGGGCAGAAGGCTTTCCTGGCAAGGAATCCCCTGGTCGCTGCGGCTGATTCGTCGACATTGGCTTTGTCGGCACGGCGCACAACTTTCCTGGGAAGAAAGGGGAACGATCATCGGCCCGGTGTTCCATGGATGGGGGTCCAATTCTGGTGCGGTGGGTCCATAGAGGGTAACACCTGGAACCTCCAGGGCCGCGGCCAGATAGGAAAGCCCCGTATCCATTCCCACAAAGGCCCTTGCCCGAACCATGATGCGCGCCAATTCCGCAAGATCCATAGCCGGAAGGCCCTGCACATTGGGGGCAGCACTGACAATGGATTCTACGCGATGCCGCTCGCGTGCGTCGATGGCCGGCAACAGGAGGGCAAGCCCGTCATCGGCAAGGGTGTGCGCCAGGGTAATCCAATGCTGGATGGGCCATTCCTTATTCTGCCAAGCCTTTGAGGTGGCATGGAAAGCGATGACAAAGGGGCGGGAAAGGAAAGCAGGCAGGGACACCGGTTCTTCCCGCCAGCTTTTGGCAAGAGCAGCGAGGCCAAAATCCGCCGGACCCGATGGGCGGGGATAGGATAGGGCCTTGGCAAAGAGTTCCCGATTGCGCTGGATGGCGGTTGGCCCCCAGGGTACCCGAAAGCGCTGCTGGTAGAGGAGCGTGGAAAGGGGTTCGCGGGCACTGCGGGGCGCAAGACCCAGGACCGGGGCCCCGGCCAGGCGTGCCAGGATGGCACTTTTGTAGAGTCCCTGGCTGTCC
>JABEBX010017722.1_pt1 | contig 56728 bp, 51 predicted proteins | sample 7245971 | NCBI WGS metagenome assembly JABEBX01 (sample SAMN14506365, study PRJNA622280) | hot springs metagenome | biome: hot spring [ENVO:00000051]|acidic hot spring [ENVO:00002120]; feature: spring [ENVO:00000027]|sediment [ENVO:00002007]; material: sediment environment [ENVO:01001048]... | reverse complement strand
GCTTCCGAATATGGTGCCAAGCTTTCAAAAATCGCTTCGGAAAGAACTTCCGCATAAGGCACAGCAAGGGAGTATAGGTCAGAGCCTTTCATTTTACTTTACTTTTTCTTATTATCTTTTCTATTTGGCCCCAATTTCTTACCGGTATTATATTCGGGTTTTTGTTTTCCGCTATGAAACTCTCGTTCCAGCTTTTTCTCAGCAGTATTGCGGTTTCGCCCCCGTCCGCAACGCTCTGCGCGACTACTATATGATCGTCTATGTAATACTTTATGTTGTACTTATGGCTGTGCTCTATTTTTTCGCTCGCATGGTTTACCCTGATTATGCCGTCATATTTTATGCCGTGCTCAGAAAGCCAAGGTATGAATTCGTCCCCATTTCCGCGCGTGGCAGTCACAATATATATTAGGTAATCCTTCCTCAATCTATCGATTATTTTAGGTATCCTTTTATCAGTGAGAGGTATCTCGTCGGCATGGTCCCACAAGCTTTCATAAATCTTATCCCACTGCTCTTGGGTTATGCTCATGCTACTTCTTGAATCATGATGCCCCAATCCGACATTTTTAGGATCAATATTGTAATCTTCTTTTATAATTCTCATAATAGTGCCAGATGTATAGGCGATTGTGTCATCTAAGTCAACACCTATAGCGGGTTTCATGGCCATCACAGATGTTTTACCTTGCTTATTTAATAAGCTACGCTTATAACGCAATCGTCAATAAGCGAACATGAATGTTTCATATTAATACAGATCCCATTAATTTAAAATCCGGTTTTAGCATGGAAAGCCAAATTTTAGAGAATAGAATAAAAAAAGCAACAGCAGAAAATGATAGTTTCAGCTTAACCGGGGAACTGCTTGGCCGGTTTAGAAATTTCAGTAGAAATGGGGAGGAAGAAAACCCGCAACAGAAGGCCGAAAGGGAAGCTAAAGCCAAAGAGCTTGCAAGGATATGGAAGGAGGGCGATGAGAAGCTTGACGAGCATGGGAAGTTTTTAAGGGAAGCCATAAATGAGCTGCTCTGATTCCTATATGCCTGGCTTTCAATGGCCCGCATATCCGCATAAAGGTTTGGCTAGCTTAGCTTTTTACATAATACCGGGCCGTGAAGGCTTCACCAGGTCAAATCTTTATCTCCTCTCCAGGAACCCTCCTGAATATCTGCGTATCGCCTACATGCTCAGCTTTGGTAAGGAAGCGCACGAGCCTCTCGACCCCGAAGCCCGCGCCGGCAGAAGGCACAAGCCCAGATTCAGCCTCCTTTAGGTATGCCTGGTACACCTCCATGCTAAGCCTGTCAGCACCCATCTTACGCTTTATCCTTTCTATGTCGTATTCGCGCTCGCCTCCGGAAAGCGCTTCGCCGAAGCCCATAGGATAGATAAGGTCATAGTTGAGGTAATGGCCCGGATTAGACTCATCCTCCTTCTCGTAGAATTCCCTCTTGTGGCACAAAGCCCAAAACGGCTGCGAGCTTTCCAGCGACGCATCCCTTTCCCAATCAGCGCCGTATTTGCGCTCGAGCTCGTGCGTAGTATAGGCTTTGAACGGCCCTGCGAATGAGAACGTTTCTACTCCTAATGAATCAAACGCCTTCATTGCGACATCGTCTTTTATCAGCGCACGGCTGAGGCTTTCCAGAAATCCTTCGACAAAACGCATTACGCCTTCCTTTTTCGAATGCGCCATCTCAAAATCCACCTGCGTGAATTCGAACAGGTGCCTCTTGGTTTCTCTCTTGGCCGCGCTCTCAAGCCTTATGTTTGGCGATAGGATGAATAGTTTAGGTATTTCCCTTACGGCGAGCTGCTTGTGCAGTATCATTGAGTTCATGGTGTAAAGCTTCGTCCCCAGGTATTCTATCTCCGGCGTCTTCATTATCGACGATCCAGGGTCGGGCCCAAGCGGATCGGTGCTCTTGCCCAGCATTACGGGAAGCAGTTGCACAAATCCTTTCTCATGAAAATATTTTACAGTATGCAGGAGTATCTCGCTGCCTATGGTTACCCTTTCCTTTAATCCATCTTTCATCATGCAATCACGCTATTGCATGAGCATAACCGGTATATATAGATTTATTATAATTTTTTGGATTTATTGCAAGATAAAAGCAAATATATTTAAATATAATTGAAAAATATACAATATGGACGAAATTGACGGGAGCATAATAGAGGCGCTGGACTCGGGAACCGTTCGGTATTCCCAGATATCGAAGAAGCTCGGCATTCCGCTTTCCACCGTGCACTTCAGGGTAAAGCGCATGGAAAGGGATAAGACAATAAAGTATTATAGGGCTGAAATCGACTGGAAGAAAGCCGGGCTAGGCCTAACCGCTTTCATATTCATAAACATAGACGTAGAGCTGCTGAAGAGGCTCAAGAAATCGCAGAAGCGCCTGCTTGAAGAGCTGGTGCGCATACCGTACGTTCAGGAGGGCTTTATCATAACCGGCGATTCCGACATACTGCTGCGCATTGCCGCTAGGGACTCTGAACATCTGAGCAGGCTCCTGATGGACAGCATAGACTTGAAGGAAGGCGTAGTAAAAACAAAGACAGTTATAGCGCTTTAGCATTATAAACAGATATTCAAGCGCCCTTATTTCGAAGCGAACGTTTTTAAGTTATTTTATGCAATTAGTTTCGATTGAATGGCGAAACAAAGCAACAATGTTGGGGATAGGCTGGATAGACTGCCGTTCAGCAGGTTTCATCTCAAGTTCCTGTTGATGATTGCTGGTGGCGAATGGTTTGCACTATTCGTGATATTCGGACAGGGCGAGCTTGCCTTGCTAGTTGAGCACGCATTAAAGCTCACCGCAACGGTTGGCACGCTGATCATACCTTCATCCTTCTTCATTGGAATGCTTGTAGGCACATTGACGCTTGGTAGGCTTGCTGACCTTAAAGGCAGGCGCTTCATATACTTTACGAATCTTGCAATAGTCGCCGTAGCAAGCGTCCTTGCCGCAGTAATGCCGAATTATATACTTATTTCCCTGTTTGTGTTCATAATAGGCGTAGGCGTAGGGCCTGAACTCGGAATTGCAGACACGTATGTGAGCGAAGTCATGCCGCGCAAGTCAAGGGGCGCAAGGCTGGCCGCTGTATATACTATTGCAATAACCGGTGCGCCGATAGCTGCATTGGTCATGTACGGATTGTCAGGTTTCAATTTAGACCTTAGCTGGAGGCTCACGCTTATATTTGTGGCAGCCGGCTCTTTCGTCATGTGGATTGTCAGGAGGAAAATAATAGAGTCTCCTAGGTGGCTTGAGGGTGTCGGCAAGAAAAAAGAAGCTGACGAGCTTACTGATATGATTGAAAAGAGGGTCATGAAATACAACCATCTAAAGACATTGCCGAAGATAGAACATGGCACAGCGGTAGTGCCACATAAAAAAGTAGGATGGGGAGAGCTTTTCTCCGAAAAGCTCAGGCTTCGCACCCTGATGATAATAATATTCCAGTATGCACAGAGCGGCGCGGCATTCAGCTTCAACGTTCTGATCCCGCTGCTTTTTGTAGACAAGGGTTATACAATAACATCTTCGATACTGTTCTCAGTGATAGTGTTTTCAGGTTTCGTAGCGGGCAGCCTTTTCAACATACCGATAATAGATAGGGTAGAAAGGAAATGGGGAGTAGCTATATTCATATTTATTGCAGGAGTATTGGGTATACTATTCGCGCTTACAAGCAACCTCTACCTGATGCTCATACTAGGGTTCTTCATACAGTTTGCATTCTGGAACATGAGCAACTTCTTCCACCAGTATCAGGCAGAAATATTCCCGACAAAGTTAAGGGGCAGCGCGACAGGGCTTGGGCAGTCGATCAATGCACTGGCTTCAGCTACGATGCCGCTTTTCATGGTTGCGGTTATATTAAGCAAAGGAGAACTTGCAACTTTCCTTACCATATTCGCCCTTATAATAATAGTGATACTGGATCTGGCGATACTTGGGCCGAAGTCATCAAAGCTGCAGCTGGAGGATATATCCAACATGTGAGTTGGTGAAGATAAGCGACGGTTTCGTATATCTGGGTAATGGAGTAAAGGTCCATTACCTGAGATACGGAAAAGCCGGCATAAAGCTAGTGTTGCTGCATGGCTGGGCAGGCTCATCTTTAATATGGCGCAGGTACATCGAAGAGGCTAAGGACAAATATGAAATCACAGCCTTCGACATTCCGGGCTTCGGCGACTCAGCTAAGATGGAAAATGGCTATGCGCTCCCGAAGCTTTCATCTTACATCTACATGGCATGCAAAAAGCTTGGAATCGATAATCCTGTGATTATAGGCCATTCCATGGGAGGCCAGCTAGCGATGTACATTGCGGCATGCCATAAAAATTTTCCGAGAGCTTTAATCGTCGTGGATTCCGCAGAAAGGCCCGCAAAGCCCGTTTCAGAGTGGCTGAGAAGAGCGGAACAGTCGGATTACAGAACACTGATAGAAGGCCTAGTTCCGACGTTTTTCGACAAACTAAGCAGTAAGGAAAGCGCTTTGATGGTTAAAGAGGGCCTGAAGATGACAAGAGCGTCCACAATAGGAACCCTGAATGCCATAATGCGCATGAAGCTTTATAGAAGGATTGCGGATATCTCTTGCCCCACGCTGCTTGTTTTCGGCGAACACGATAAGAACAGGAGCATTGAAGAATTGCAGAACCTTAAAAAATCGATAAAAGGGAGCGAACTCATTATAATAAAAAACAGCAAGCATGCCCCGATGTACGAGAACACCGAAGATTTCTGCAGGGTAGTAGATTCCTTCTTAGCCAAGCTTTAAAGCACCAATCAGCCTTTATTTGGAGCACTACAAAAAACAGATTTATTAAATGCTGTTAAAATCCGCTTTCGCAAGTTATGTATTGGTAGATGGGACGCAGAAATGCCTTTCCATGACATTGATACATATATCTGAAAATCATTCTATTGTTATCTTGCTCCTGCTTTCCCTTTCTATACCTTTTATTATATCGAAAAGCTCTTCGAAGCTGTCAGCGTAGTAATCCCCGTAATGCGGGCCCTTGTATGATATTGTCTTTAAGCCAGCGAGCCTCGCACCTTTAAGCTTGCCCAGGTCATGGCTTATAAAAATTGCATTTTCCGGCTCTGCCTTGTAATAATCAAGCACTGCCTGGTACGCGCCCTTAGCAGGAGTTTGGTAGCCGGTATCCCTAGGCACGAATACATTGTCGAATATCCCGTCAAGGCCGGCCGCGTCAAGCATCAACTGCTTGGCTTCCTTAGTATGTATTGTATCAGTCAGAATTGCAAGGTAAAAATCCAGAGCCTTGAGCTTCTTGAGTATGGGCTTCTCGTTCTGCTCCATAGGCGCGTAGCGCTTAAACGATTCTGTGTCTAGCCTGTTATACTCTTCCAGCATGCTTTGCGGAAGGCCGAGCTCCATGAACATTTTCGCATGCATCTGCTCTATGCTCTCACTTTGCAATGAAGAGGCCTTTACAATCTTTGACCATTCTTTTTTTACCCTTGAAATTGGGATCTTTATTTTGTGTGAATCGAAGAGCTTTTTCTCTGCCTCGGAGAAATATTTTGATGCAGGGTTCGGATCCAGTATTACGCCGTTTGCTTCAAAAATAAGTATGTATGCGTGCATTGAATCGCTTTTAATTGCACGGCAATGAATAAATATTAGTCTATTCGCTCCTCAGCGCGATGATTGGATCGACCTTCGAAGCTTTCCATGCAGGGTAGAGCCCGGAGAGGACGCTTATTACCATAGCCAGCGCTATCGCCAGTATCGCCGTGTTTATAGTAATTACTGGCTTTATTGAAGATATTGAAGATGTAGGAGAACTTGCTGCAGGCCCGCCGAAGCCCCCTGCTGAGCCGCCTCTGTATGACCCTGAACCTGCAGCGCCCCCGTAACCCGATGCAGAACTAGTCCTGAAAGAAGAACTGCTTGCAGATGCTGAAGTTGAAGCAGAAGCCGAAGCTGCGCTAGATCCTCCGAAACTTCCGGAAAGCATTGCAGGCAATATGTAGGATCCGCCCGCGCCTGCTATTACTCCCACAACGCCTCCGGTAAAACCGATTATCAGCGCTTCGGAAAGAAACAATACGAGAACATCCCTTTGCTTGAATCCTATTGCCTTGAGTATGCCTATTTCCCTGGTTCTCTCAGAAACCGAGACCATCATTATGCTCAATATGCCTACGCCAGCAACTATTAAGGATATGCCGCCTATCGAACCGAGAAGAAGGCTCAGCGACCCGGTTATCGACTCTACTGTAGAAGTAAGGCTCTGCACAGATAATATAGTGGCGCTGGTCCCGAATATGTCGGTAAGCTCAGTGTCCAAAGCAGTTGTTGAAGCTAGGCTTGTGGCTTTCACGACAAGTATGTTATAGGAATATTTCCCCATTATGCTCTCCGCCTGGGACAGAGGTATGAATATCGAAGTGTCCGGGTCTACGAAGAATGACGTTCCGTAATCGCCGAGAACGCCCGTAGGAGCTATTGTCGCTGTTATAGTCCCCTGGGAAGCGTGTATATTGGAAAGATACAGGGGCTCGTCCAGCTGTACCTCCTGCGATGACGAGGAAGTCGGAAACGCTATCGAGTAGCCGACAACACCCTGTTCCTGGGCCGAATCCGAATAAAGCGAACCGCTTTCCATGTTGAGGCTCCCCAATACAGACTCAAGGCTGCTGTTTTCTATGCCAAATATTGTTGCGGTGGTTGACTCTCCATTGAGGGTGGTGACGTTTGCTGAGAAGCTTAAGATAGGTATTACGCTGCTTACATTCGGCAATGATTCCAATTCCGCTACCTGCACATTAGTGAATATCGATCCGGCGCCCCTCGCAGACATATATATAGTAGTCGGGCCTATGCTGGATAATGAGGAGGATATGCTAGCGGTGACTCCCGATACGAGCGATATGAGGGCCACGATTGTCGCAACGCCTATAGTGACAGTGAGCACGGTTAGTATCGTTCGGAACCTGCGCTCGGACATGCCCTTAAGGCCCAACGCCAGTATATCCTTCATATTCATTTCCGCACCGCATTAGTTTGCTTTTTGCTTTTTCAATTTATGCTCTTCGCCAGCATTTGCATTTATAGTTTTTCTGCTTCTTCTTTTCTTTCTTATGTATAGCCCGCTACCGGCTACAGCTATAATTATTATTATAACTGCAATTATTATTGTAGTATACCCTCCAGACTTTTTGACCCTGTATTTTGCGTATGCGCTGCTGTTGAATCCTGCGGAAGCATTGAAAGCAGATGTCGAGGCGCCTATTGTTGCGTTCAGGTATATTTCAGAGCTTTGCTTCAGGTCAAGGTTGTTTGTGTATGTCAGTATTATTGGTATTTTGTACGTGCCTGGCTTCAATTTTGGAGATGATTCGAAGCTCAGTGTAAATGCGGTGGGCGAATCTGTAGACACTGTGCCCAGGAATGTGGAATTTGAACCCAGTATTTCAATGCCTGTAGGTGGAACAGGCGTCATCGACAATGCGGTGGCGCTCGTTGTGCCTACGTTTAGCAATGTTCCGGTAACTGAAAAGATTCCGCCAATTGTAGGAGCTGCTGGCAGAAGCGTCGTATCTGTTTCTGTTACATTGATATATCCGGGTGTAAGAAAGTCCAGCGTGCGCGATGAGCTTTGGGATTCACCGTCGAAGACATAGCTGATATCTATGCCCATGCTCGCCGTAGTGCTGGAAGAGGATGCAACGTAGAGCTCTACAGGTATAATTACATTTCCGTGAGCAGGTATCGCGCTTAGCGTATAGTAGCCGTCGCTGCCTATTATGTCAAGCGGTGAAGACGGATTAAGCTGCACGGACATGTTGGTCATCGGCGAAGAACCGCTATTTGAGAGCATTATATTAGCGCTTATCGGTTCGCCTTCTGTTATGCTTTCAGGGAAACTTATCTGCAGGGTGCTTGGCGGGGTTATTGCATACATGTCAAGGGTCTCTGGTATCGAAACATTTTCCCCATAAGGGTTTATGTAATTAAGATCAAGGCTTATCGGTATCGCCTGCGAAGAGGCCCCTGCGGAGACGTATACCGGCAATTCGATGCTGCTTGTTTGGTTCGGCGCGAGAGATTGGATTTCAGTGGATGTGGAGTTGGCCTGAGCGCTTACATCAGAGGATGAGCTTATCGAGGGTTTTATCGCATATGCGTACCCGGAGCCCGTATTCTTTATTAAAAAGCTTATTTCATTTATCTGCCCTGCTACCAGCGTATGGTTTGTCACGTTGAGTAGAAGGCTTGAAGAGCCTTTGAGCGGCACGTAGAACTGCTCGCTTGCGCTATAGCCTTCAGTGCTGTTTGTATAGTTCCATAGGAGGTTCACCTTTTCGTAAGTGCTTCCTGTTGGCCCTACTGGAGTATTGTTGGCTATGTCTAAGTAATAGACTACATTGAAAAATGAATAAGGTGCCACGCTCTGTATCCTGTCAACAGCATATAACGGCGAACCGTTTATGTCGGTGAAATAGCTTACAAGGGGCATTTGCGCCGCTACATCTACAAGCTCGCAATTGTTATTGTTGTCCAATGTCAAGGTAAGCGGCACGTCCATCATGCCAGGGCCCGCGGCTATTTCGTGGATCTGCTGGGAGTTGCTGACTGTAGTGTTCTGGTTATTGTTGCTTTGAGTTCCCCATACGACGCTTACCACGTTAAAGCTTGCCTGCGCGCTGGGCGTACATGACGCTTGCTGTATAGGAGCGGCTGCCGAAATGCCGAACAGCAGATACGAAATTGCAAAAGCGACCACGATATAGACTAATTTATTCATTTTTTGCACCTTTTCTTTCCATCAAATCATTAAGGCTTATATTCTCCTTATTATTAAAGTCTTTTTCCAGCAAACCGTCCCTTATATGAATTTGGCGCTTTGCAAACGCCCCGACTTCCGGGTCATGCGTGCTGAGCACCACTGTTGTGCCCTCCTCCTCGCTCATTCTTTTAAGTATGCCGAGCACTATATAAGCCGATTTAGTGTCCAGATTTCCGGTAGGCTCATCGCTAAGCAGTATTTTCGGGCTATTTATAAGCGCTCGGACTATCGCTACGCGCTGTTGCTCGCCACCGCTCAATTCCATAGGCTTCTTATCCACCTTGTCGCCGAGGCCGACTTCTGCCAGCATTGACTTTGCCCTCGATATGGTTTCAGCATCCGACCTCCCCAAAATTCTTGCAGGAAGCATCACGTTCTCTAAAGCGCTCAGATACGGAACAAGGTTGTATGACTGGAATACAAAGCCTATGGTAGTGTTGCGCAGCTCCGCGAGCTCGTTACTTTTCATCTGCGATGTATCAACTCCATTAATTATTATCCTTCCAGCGGTTGGCCTGTCCAGAGTTCCTATAAGGTCAAGTATTGTCGTCTTGCCTGAGCCTGAAGGACCCATGATCGCAACGAAATCCCCCTTTTTTATTTCAAAGCTTATGCCCCTAAGCGCCACATAGGTGAGGCCTGATTTTTTGCTGGTGTATATCTTCTGCACATTCTCCAGCGTTATTGCGTCTTTATCTTCAGGCCGCGCTTGTTTTACCATAGATTCACCTTAAATTTTTAGCAGCCCCATTCGTTCGGATTATTGCTGGAAACATTTTGATTTTGATGCGTGTATACAGTTATTCCGGAACTTGACACCACTACCACTTTGTAACTGTTATTTAATATACCTGATAATAAGCTTGCCATTGCTTTTGAAGTAGTGGCGTATAAAATTGTGGAATTGGATTCAGGCTTTGCGGAATAGTTTGAATTCTCGCATGAGCCGTTCATGGGATTGAATAGCTCCAGTGTGCCGTTTGATATAGCCTGGAATGATATGCCTCCCTGCATATTGCCAAACGGCGCCTGCATAAAACCGTTTATGCCTTTGGGGCCTGAATCAGCTTTATTCCCGTATATCTTTATTGTGTTTGCTGGAAATTTGAGACTGATATACATGTTATTCCCGCCGTCAGACAGCCATTCGCTATATGCCTTTGTAATATTTATTTCGATGCTGCCATTTTTTGATCTTTTGTATATTCCTGTCGCATTCTGTACTGCATTTGTAGCGTTAGGATACTGCATACCAGCAGATAAGCCACATGACATTATTATTACTTGGTTTATTTCCGTTGTCGAATTTGCGCTGTTGTACACTGTTACGCCAAATTTTGCGGAAGTATTGCTTTCGTTGAAATAAACCTCATTTATGCTTATTGGGCTTTGAATATTGCTGTAATTAAAGTTGCCATTGGTATTATTTATCTGGAATAATCTATTTTTGTATGATGCCTGGTTCGGGCCGTTACCTATTTTCATTGCTTCTTTGTATTGGCCCCCAAAAGCCATTTCGGCATTTACCTTTGGTATTAACGTGAAGAGCACAGAATTTCCGTATACTTGGGGCGCTATTACAGGTGAAAAGTCGATCAGCACCGCAGAAGAGGAGTTTATGGTTTTGTTTCCTAAAACTGCGGCGCTCACTTTATTCATGGCGATGTTCAGCGCATATGTCGAATTGTCTATTATTATGCTCCCGGAGCTTATATTGAATGTTACGTTGGTTATTCTGGAATTATCTGGTATCTTAGCTACGCCTATCACCTGCGTTACATTGATAAGGTCAAGCAAGTTTAGCTGTCCGGAGCTATTGATAGTTATATTCCTTGTAATTCCATTCTTTACATAACCGACCGCTAAGGAGGAATAGTTAACATAGACGGCTTGCGTGCCTACAGGCACCTGTGGCGGGTCCGTAATGCTTATTGGGACATAGTTAGCTCCAGGAGCATTGCTCAGGTATATTATTAGACCGGCTATTGCAGCTACTGCTATTAGAGTGAGAAATGCATATTTCACTTTGCTTTTATTATTGTAAGCCTGATTCACTGCAACGGTTTCCGGAATACTTGCTCTAGCTTCTGGATTTATTACATAGTGTTTCCATTTTTTTGCGTAGCCGCTTTCAACAAGTTGTATAGTACCTGATCCAGAAAGCTCTGTAAGGTGCTTGCTTACAGTAGAGGGGGCAAGGCCCAAGCTTTTGCTGATTTCGGTCAGGGTATCTTTTCGCTCCGCTATAAGTTTGAGTATATCAGCTTTTGTTTTACCGTATTCAGACATAAGAACCGCAGGTGAAATTTGTTTTTTAATATTTATATGCATTGCGCTATATTTCGCTTTTTATTTCGCTTTTTATTTTGACTTTGGCACTCATATATTTATAGGCAATAATATTTATTTTTATGGTATACCTATTATTTTGTATTGCCCAATAAAAACTTTGGAAGTATTAAAGGCAATAAAGAGTGCCCTTATTCTTATTATACATAAGTTTTGGCTCTGCCAAAGCACGCTTACTTTATTATATCCTTTGGATCGGCCGGCGGGCGCAATGCCGTTATATGCATCAGATGCTTTTCAGAGTTTTATTAGTATCCTACTTATGATTAAATTTCGGATTTTTTTTGCGAAGGAGGGCTTAGCAAAAATAGCAGGTAAAATATTTTAAGCGGTTAAAGCATAGGGGCATGAAACAAAATATAAATTTATAGTATTATATTATTATCTGGATTTTATGTCAATAATAATTTTTGTAAGGCATGGCGAAGCAGAAACAAACAGGCAGGGTGTGCTTTCAGCTGGCAAAGACGGTTTCCCATTGACTAATGTTGGGATTGATCAGATAAGAGTTATTGCACGGCAGCTTTCAGAAATTTATGTGGATAAGATTTATTCGAGCCCGGTTTACAGGGCAAGGCAAACAGCAGAAATTTTAAATGAGGGGAGAGGCAAGGACATAATAATAGATGAGAGGCTAAACGAAAGGCATTTTGGGCAGCTTGAAGGAAAACCGTCATTTGGGAGCAAATGGAACATGCAAATGCTCATTAAAAGGGAGTATACCAATGGGGTAGAAACATATGAAGAGATTAGGGACAGGATGTATTCCTTTGTGGAATCCCTTCCAGAGGACGGAACTTTCCTCGCAGCGACGCATGAAAGCCCTATAGATGCGCTCGCCGCAAGCTTGTTTGGATTTGATGAATTTTCCGCAAAGGGGATGCAGGTAAAGAATGCCTCGGTAACTGTGCTCAAAAAGGAGCATGGAGCCTTGAAGCTTATCGCACTAGGGTCTTTTTCTATCGACAAAAATTATCTTGATTATTTGTTGGGGATTAAATAAAATAGAAATAGAAAAAAAGAGGGAGCGTTACATTAGCTATTTGCAATTTATTTTATTGCTTTGGGCCCTCGCTCCCTTTTCCAGTATTGCTTTCGGCAGGATTCTTACTCTGCACAGGCTCGTTCGGTACTATTTGCACTTTCTGCCCTTCCTGCCCTGGCTGCTCTTTTACTTCTTCCTTTTTATCTGGAGGATTTGAAGCTTTTGGTTTTTCCGAGCGTAACATGTATTTCAAATTGTTTACATAGGAATCCAAAAGCTCAACAGTAGTCTTAATCTTCTTTAGGTCATGCCTTCCCCAAAATGTCAAAGTTTCGCGATTTTCGTACTGCTTGTCGAGCATTTCCGAATATGCATTTAACCTGTTTTCAAGGAAAGAAACAGCGCTGAAGTTGAGTATTCCGGAAAAAAGCCTTGATTCTGCGACCAAGCGGTTAACTATGCCTTTTGAAACTTCAAAATCATTTAATACCCTGAATGTACTGCTAATATTAACTTCTATTTCGCTTTTTTCGAAATTCTTTTGTGTATGCTTATTTGTTTTTATTTCTTCTTGCTTTCTTTCCACCTGCGTTTTTATCAAATCCTTAGTATCCTCTTTAAGCTTTTTACGCTCCTTTTTGGTCATGGCTTTTTTATTATACTGCTCAGGGGTCATTTTCCCGTCAAGCACAGAAGGTATAAGGTATTCTTTTACTTCTTTTAACTGCCTTTTGTGGTAATTTATTTCGGCCGCTGTTAAATCCATATCTATTTCTGCGCCGTTGTTTTTTAGGTATGCCCCTTTTAAATAATCACGATTATAGGAGAGCGTAACTTTTGCGTCGCTTATTATATTTTTGTATAATTCGTTCATTTGCGCAGTGAGCCACTTCGCTTCCTTTAACAGTGGTTTCACAGTTCCGGAAGGGATCATTCCTATGGGCTCTTTAATTGAAAATATTTCAGTCAATTGATTTACTACTGAACTTGCATTTAGGGCATAACGCCTTAGCATATATTCATTATAGCGCACAGCGTCGCCAAGCATTATCACAGTTTCTTCTGCTGGGCTGTGGATCCGTATAGGTATCTCAACTTTTTTTTGATCATTCTTGTTATCCGCGGTTGTTGGTTTTTCCATAAATACACCTTTCATAGGATATAGGGAACAAGTCCACCCATTAAATATTTATATGTTTTCATGCGCTTTTGGAAAATCCGGCGCAACAATTAGGAATAGCCTTCGAATAAAGATGCGAGAACATAAACGCTTATAGACTTTTAGAGCAATTTCTATCTGGTGAATCCATGAGATTAAGCTGGATGATCGGAGGCGCTCAAGGCACAGGGGTTGACACCTCAGCAAACATTTTTGGCGGAGGCATAGCAAGGGCCGGATATTATATATATGGCAGCAGGGAGTATTTTTCGAACATAAAGGGCAGGCACAGCTACTTCAACGTTGTGATAAGCGACAAGCCGCAGCACAGCATAGATACAAAAATAAACATACTGGCAACTTTCGATTCCGAAACCGTATTCCAGCACTTCGATGAAGTCACGGAATACATGATATACGACAAAGCATTAGAACCGATAAGCCTTGACAAGGACAGGGCGCTCGAGCCCATCATAGCAAGGGGCCAGGCAGAGATATTGGAAAAGGCAGGGTTCGGCATAACCATAGCAGACATAGTGAAATACCTGAACAGCAAAGGTGTCAAGACATTAAGCATTGATTACGGGCCTTTGATGAAGAATATAATAAACGAGCTTAAGATGGACCCGGTGAGCGCGGAGCGCGCCAGGAACATGCTGTGCGCAGGGGCTTCATTTGCGCTTTTGGGCCTGGATCAGCAGTACCTGCTTGATTCAGTAAGCGATACCTTTGGAAAAAATGAGAGGTACCTTAAGCTTAACACGCTCGCGGTGCAGGCAGGCATGAAGTCTGTGAATAATGCTTACTCGCTTAAGCCATTGCCTAAGGCAGGGCACCGCATACAGATAGATGGGAACACGATATCTGCTATAGGCAAGCTTTACGGCGGGCTCAGGTTTCAATCTTATTACCCGATAACACCGGCTTCAGATGAAAGCGTGTATATTGAAGCGAACCAGCTTTTGGATGTGCAGGGCACGGATGAAAAGAATGGCGTTGTCGTGCTGCAGACAGAGGATGAGCTGGCTGCGATCAATGCCGCAAACGGCGCTGCGCTCACCGGTGCGCGCACGGCCACTGCAACCTCCGGCCCCGGGTTCTCGCTCATGAACGAAGGCATAAGCTGGGCAGGCATGAATGAAGTGCCAGTCATGATAACATATTATATGAGGGGCTCGCCGGCTACAGGGCTGCCGACCAGGAGCGGCCAGTCCGACCTGAAGCTTGCGCTTAATGCCGGGCATGGGGAATTCTCCCGCATAGTCATAGCTTCAGGCGACCATGACGAAATATTCAGGGACGCAGTGCTTGGGCTTAACCTGGCTGATGTATGCCAAACGCCTGTAATCCATATAATAGAGAAGACATTGGCAAACGCTTATGCGATAGTCGACGAGTCGGTAATGCAGGCCCCTGACATAAAGATAGACCGCGGCAATGTAGTGTTCCCTGAGGATCCTGAGCATTACAAAAGGTTCGAGATAACCGATAGCGGGATATCGCCCCGCGCATTCCTCGGCCATGCAAAGATGTTCTATACAGGAGATGAGCATAATGAATACGGCCATATAACAGAGGCCTCGAGCAACAGGACCGCGATGTATGGAAAAAGAATGAGAAAGCTTGAAGTTGCGGACAAATACTTGAATGATGGGCAGAAAGCGGGCATCGTAGGCGATGCAGACATCGTCTTGCTCACATGGGGCTCGCCGAAAGGCGCAATTGTAGATGCCATGGAGGAGCTGAAGCAGAAAGGCATTGGCATAGAGATGCTGCAGGTGCGCGTATTCAGCCCTTACCCAAAAGATTTGGTTTCGAAAGCGCTCGCCGGCAAAAAGAAAATAATAGCGGTGGAAAACAACTACACCGCACAGGGCGCCGAAGTCATGCGCGAGCAGACAGGCATAGTGCCTACAAACTACATCCTCAAATGGAACGGAAGGCCAATGACACGCGACGAAATAATTAGCGCAGTGACTGACATTGTTAAGAATAATACTGAAAAGGTGGTTTTGGATGGAGGTAAATGAAGAGCTGGAATTTAATGATTGGTGCCCAGGATGCGGCGATTTTGGAATATTGCGGGGGGTTGAAAGCGCGCTCAGCGAGCTCAAGCTTGATTTCACGGATGCGGTGGTAGTTTCTGGCATAGGGTGTTCCGGAAAGCTGCCGCACTTCATATCCGGGCCGATGTCTGGCGTGCATACCCTTCATGGGAGGTCGCTTGCATTTGCAGTGGGTATAAAGCTGGCGAACCCGAGCATGAAAGTCATTGTTACTGCGGGAGACGGCGATACTATGGGCATCGGCGTAGGGCATTTCATAAGTGCGGGCAGAAGAAACGCAGATATGACCCTGATAATTCATGATAACAGGGTATACGGCTTGACAAAGGGGCAGGCCGCTCCGACCATGCCGCTTGGAGAGAGGACAAAGGCATTGCCTGAACCAAACATCAACTCGGCGCTCAATCCGATCGCTTTGGCAATTGCTTCAGGGTACACATTTGTAGCAAGAAGCTTCGCTTATGACACTGCCTTGACAAATTCGCTGGTAAAGCAGGCGATAGCCCACAAGGGGATGGCGCTCATCGACATATTGCAGCCGTGCCCGACATACAATGACATTAATACGAATGAATGGTACAGGCAAAGAGTGTATAAGCTTGATAACGACCCCGAGGTGCACGATCCCTCAGAGACTATTGAAAAGATGACGCAGGCCATAAAGGATGCTTATATGAGCGAGGACAAAATGCCATTGGGGATTTTCTACAAAAATGAGCTTGTGCCGACTTACGAAGACAGGATAAAGGAGCGCATACCGAATTACATGGAAAAATTCCCGGCGGCGCAAGAGATAGAAAAAGAAGGAGCGCCGCTTACAAACATTGAAAAGCTCATAGCTGCAAGGCGTGTGTTCTGATCAGGAATCGCCTGCACCGCAGGCGCACATCCCATTTTCATCTATCCTGCTGCCGCATATAGGGCATACATGGTCTGTAAACTTAACCTCATGGTATTCCTTTGCGTATATCTCCTTATGCGCATCGCCGGTCCTATAGCCGGACTTTATCTTTCTCTTAAGCTCTTCCTTGGTCTTCCTCCTCGTTAAGTCTCCCTTAGCGTCCATTTAATCACATTGTTATTAAGGCGTTTTTTATATTTAAACCTTTGTAGCTCCTAAGCCTTTCGGCGTATATAAGCTTCTGCGCAAACCCGGCTGATTGGATTTTAATACCTGCATATGCGTGCATGCCAATACCGTGAAACGCTACAGTTGGAATGGCAGTTATAATTATTGCGGCTTTTAACGGATTATATACAAAAAGGGAGCGTAACAGATAATGCAGTTTATTAATTTTTACAGGCAATGGCTAATGAAATATAATTTGCTTTGCAAATTTCCACATACTGTGGCTTTGGAATGGTCTTCAGCGCACATAGGTTTTCAGCATGCAATGGTTTCCGCAACTTTCATCAATAAAGGTTAGAAGGAAGGCGTTAGGCATATCCCAGCAGAAGCTAGCCGGCGACGCGGGCATAAGCCAGTCATTGCTGGCAAAAATAGAAAAGGGGAGCGTTGTCCCGAATTATGAGATAGCGGTAAGGATATTTGACAGGCTCGAGGAGCTCGAGAACGCAGGACAAAAGACTGCTTATAGCATAATGAACCCAAAGGTTATAGTGCTCCAATGGGATGATATAATGGCCAAAGCCATAAAACTGGCAAAGCTTAAGGGCATATCCCAATTCCCCGTAGGGCAGGATGGCAGGATTATAGGGGCATTGAAAACTTCAGACATGCTGGATGCGGATAAAAACGACAAGGTAGTGCTCCATATGAGCCCTGAACTGCCCACAGTGCATGCGAACGTAGGCATAGAAGCGATAAAGGCGCTGGTAAAAACCAGCGGGGCTGTGATAGTCGTTGAGAATGGGAAAGCTATCGGAATAATAACGCTCGAAGAGATGCTATAGCTGCCTTTATCCGGTAACCTTGGTATATAGCTGCTCTTCCGCCCTCCCCAAAAGCACATCCTTAAGCATGCCTTCCCTCTCTATGTTGAATATATAGCCCTCAGCGCCGGTGGTTTTGCAAATCTCATATAGCTCCGTAAGCTTGGTGGACATGCCGCCAGTAACATCTACGCGCTCATCCGATACGCCGGTATGCTTTATTGCCTCGTCTATGTTCTCACTGCTGATAACCCCTATATGCTGGGAATTTTTATTTGCTTTTGGATTGCTGGTAAATACCCCGTCAACATCTGTGGCAAATAAGACTTTTGATGGCCTCATTTTAGATGATAGGAAACGGATCACCTCTTCAGTTGAGGCGATCGAAACGCCGATGTCAGAATCTATTATTACATCACCGTGGACTACAGGTATGAAGCCTTTTTCCATCGCCGTCTTTATATTTTCTACAAATCCCGATTCAAGCCTTTTTGATTTTGCAAGGCTAAAATACGCAGGTGAAAATGGGTATAGGGGCATGCCAAGGTCAAGGCCGTGCTTCACAAAAATGGTATTCAGTTCTTTCGCAGATAGGTGTGTTATTGCAGCGCCAATCCTGCTGTTTGAATCGACAAAGCCCTCGTTTGTGCGGTATTTCTTTGCAGCAACATGCGCGAAAGAGCCACTGCCATGGCCTATTATTATGTCAAAATCTTTCTCGCTAAGGGCACTTTTGACCTCATTAAGCAGGCTTATTATTTTGCCATCCAGCGCAGTGCTGGGCTTTGAAAGATCTGTTATTACACTGCCACCTATTTTCAGCATGTATAAATCCTTCAAATAAACACCACACAATTCTCCTTTAGACTACTATTTAAATTAGCCTGCTGCTTCGTCATTTGGCGATTGTTCTGCATGCGCTACTTGAAATTTATCGCCTGAAGGATTAGGCCTTAAGCATGCCTTAATAGGCTTCGAGCTTCACGTATCTCCTAAAAGCCTTTGTATCTTCGTCGCTTAAATGCATTATTACGCTCCTGGAAAGCGAATCGACAGCTTCTTTCTTGTAATTGCTTATTTTTTCAGAAAGCTTTTTTATCGCTTTTGAATCAGACGAGGCATTTCCCGCCAGCGATAGGCTGCCCAATTTTTCAAGGTATTCGTCCAGCTCGTATAAACTAACCACAACCTGGTTTTTGTCCTTCAAAAATTCCTCGGCCTTTCCTGAAAATTTCTCCATGTCAGAGCCAGCAATGTCTTTGAAGAGAAGGTATATATTGTCAGGCTCCTTTATCCTGCTGTCTCCGGTGATGCAAGCGAAATATAGGTCTTCAATGACCTTTTTATATGGGCTTTCAAGCAGCATTCGATATATATAATATGTATTCTCGCTCTGCAGTGTTTTTACCATTTCCTGATATGATGCGGGCTTTACCTTAAACATATAATCACGCATAGATAAGCTTTATGCCTAATATTTAAGTTTTGCACTCCTGCAGCAAAATATATAAATATTACTTCTGCAGTAGGTTTTGTCTATCTACGGAAGGGATATTTGGATAAAGAGGAGACAGAGGTTTAAAGGAGCGCAGATTTAATTTTAAGTATTTTTAAAATGCAAAGGCCAGGATTTTAGGTGAAATGATGAATTTTAATAAAAGGGCTGACAAATGCCCTAATCCTGCTGGGGATTTTAATCATGCTGGAGATGCCCATATGCAGGTCTTAGAAAAGGCTTATTCCATACAGATAGAGACCTTCGGAAAGCTTTATGATAGGCTTGTTGATATCGCAGGATCAAAGGCGCCAATAAAAGCTTTTTTGGCAATGGAATCGGATATGAGAAAGTATCAGCGAAAAGCGATAAAAGAAATGTTAAGATTAGACAATGGCAGCAGTGTAATACCTGCAAGCATGCTGCGTGACTGGACCCTCAAAAGAAAGCGCCTTGGCGTAGTAAACCTGTCATTGCACTTCGAACTTATGCATTTTTCTTATGATGCAGACAGGAGTTTAGACATAATAGAGAGGATGGCGGATGAGGCTGCAAGGCTCAATGCCAGCATGTTCAGTGGCTTAGTTGAATATTTGAGCGAAGCGGGTATTAAAGCTAACCCAGGTATAGAGCTGGAATTTAACAACAAAAAGGAGGCATTGGAAGCGGAGGCAGAAATTATAGAAGCAGGGATTAAGGATGCCTAATTTTGCTTTGCCAGGTTCGTTTGGTTGGCGCTACAGTGCTGAAGAAATTGCTTGAAGGAAAGGCTGAAGTGGCGATGCTTGAGCCCGGCGAAGAATACGAATACAAAAAAGAATAATGATATTTCACAGCAGCTCTGAAAGTTCTTTGCTTTCTTTCAGGTCCATTGAATTAAAAATAGATACGCGCAGCTTTCTCCCCTTGCGCAATACCGCTTTGTATACTGGAACATAGAATTCTGAGAATGACTCAATATTGCATCCAGGCCATTCATAATCCACTTCATGGCTTATACTTTTTTCGTCCGGAAATCTTAAGGCTTCGGATTTAACTTCTGCATCTTCCAGTTCTGGCGCCTTCTGGTTCGTTGATTCAATTTTTTTTATTTTATATTTATTCCCATCGACTGTAATCAATGATTTTTCCTCAAGGGTTATGAGCCGGCGCTCGGCGACTTCCAGGTCCAAGCCAAGAAGCTTTGATATCTTTTCAGTGTCAGACTTGTTTAGCCTGCGCAGTTCGTGCAGGATATTTTTATCTTCTTGGGAAAGCTTCAAATTCTTTGGAGCTCTTCTGTCGTAATATTTTATCCCTTCGGAGAATATTACAGGCCTGAGGTTTTTGTCCAATATGATGTCGGCCTCCTTGTACTCGGATTGCTTTTTTCTGGGGATAAGCAGTTTTGCATGTATAAATGGCAGTAGGATCTCGCTCAAGGAATCTATGGAATCGTAGGCTTTAATCCCCAATATGCCAGGCTTGGTAAGGTTCTCAAGCTTAGCCCTAAGCTCTTCTATGCTATGCCTGGCTTTTATCAATTTCAGGCGCCGGGCTGGCTCTTTGGCGCTTATCTTTTTTTCAGTTTTTGGATATGCGGATTTATTCCTAAAGGAATTTAATATGGCTTCGAAATCTATGTCGCCGGCGCTGCCGTATGTCAATGTGGGAGTGCTTCCTGAGTGCAATATGCTCCTGCTTTTGGCCTTGAACTTTTCATCACGGCTTATGCCGAAAGGGACGAACTCGCCGACGCCGAGCCTTGCGACCTCTTCCATCCTTTTCCTGTTCTCTATGAGTATGCCTATCGCGTCGAAATCGTTTTCAATCGTAAGGCGCCCTATGAAGCCATAAGAGCATTGGGCAAGCACGTTCTTGCTTATGTTTGCAGGCCTTTGCGTTGCTACCATCAGGCCTATGCCGCGCTTGCGCCCCCTTACGCTAACCTCTTCTATTATGTTTACGCCGCGGTGTACGACCTGCGGAACGAACTTGTCCGCTTCTTCTATTATTATTAAGTACGGCTTCCTTAATTCCTCTTCCAGCATATATAGCGCAGAAATCGCTTTGTATACCTCCTCTTGCGGCTCTATCAGGTCGGATACGTCCATTATTACCGCTTTGGAAGCTGCAATGCTCTGCCTGAAGAGTTCTTTGTAATCGACCCCGAAGCTCACATTTGATTCAGGCCCATTCCCCAGCACCATCAGATTGAATGCCTTCCCGATGTTGGTATATTCCCCTTCAGTGTCTATTAGCACGAATGGCAGCTTTATCTTGCAGAGCTCTTCGGCAAATATGCCTACTAAAAAGGATTTTCCGGAACCGCTTTGGCCTATTATGCAGCACCTTCCGGTCATAACCTTCTGCGCGTCTATTTCGACTCCTTCTGCCAAATTTATTTGCATTGAACCGAGTATATATTATGATTACAATTAAATATAGTTTGCAAAAAACCGCTATTTAATTTATTTGCCCTGCAGATTTACGTTAGCTTATCATTTAGTAAAATTAGTAGTAAGGGTGGCATTGCCGTTAAGCACTAGCTTTGTAGGCATTGTTGTATGCGAGAGGACATTCGATGCCGATGGCGTTATGTTCCAGTAGCTGAATGAATAGCCTTTCGGCGCAAGCGCATATAGGGTAAAGTTGCCTTTCTCCAGGGGTATTTTTACGCCGTTATCGTATGTTATCCCATTCAATATGATTTTGCCGCTCGGAGGATTTGTAACAATCTTTAGGTATGTAAGCCCGAAAGATGACGGATACAATTGCTGTGTCGAACTTCCGGTAGAAACATATGGACCGGTGCATGTTCCACCCTTGCACGTGTAGTATGTGAGCTTGAAGTTAAGCAGCACGCTGCTAAAAGTAGGAGGTTCCTTGGTTCCGTATATGCTCGCAGTACATACAACTTCCGCTCCATCAGACGCTTCGGACGGGGTGCAATACCCTAACGCATTTGAAGTCCCATTTACCCCAAGATTCTGCGTTGTGAGGTTCAGCGAGTCGGCAGGAAACTTTAAGCTGACACCCATATTATTCATGAATATAATGACAAAGTGTATTGGCACGCCGGAAGTAGTATTGTAAGCCACAAGATATGTCTGCGTGCAGAGCATGAGAGGTTGTATATTGCACGTCGAAGCCAGATATTGCGCAGGAGCAAACGGACCGGTAAGAATGAATACAAGCATAACCACTATGGCTATCAGCAGCAGAGCCCATGAATAGACACTCAGCATTTCTATGGCAGATTGGGCTTTGCCATGTGGTTTGCCAGTACTATATGAAGCTTGTCGCATTGATATTGATGCCAAACGAATCTATTTATACGTTATAGTTTGAAAACCGCGTTGGCTGAATATCCTATTTTTATTTTTTGCAAGGCTTGCGGGTTTATGCTGCATGCCCGTTTATGCTTTTAGCACTGCGCCTTCGGATGCGCTCGAAACGAGCATTGCGTATTGCGCCAGAAGGCCGTGCTTATGCTTTGGCTCAGGCTGCTTCCAGAGCTTCTTTCTTTTCTCCAGCTCATCCTTTCCAAGCTTCACGCCCAGCGTTCCGTTGTTGCAGTCTATCGATATTATGTCGCCGTTTTTTATCAACGCTATCGGACCGCCGACATACGCTTCCGGCGTGACATGACCTATCATCAGGCCCCTTGTGGCCCCTGAGAATCTTCCATCGGTGACCAAAGCCACGCTTTCGCCTAATTCTCTTCCTATTATTGCAGCAGTGACGGATAGCATTTCCCTCATGCCAGGACCCCCTTTCGGACCCTCATACCTTATCACCACGACATCGCCTTTGCCCACGGAGCCGTTTGTCACTCCCTCGAATGCGGCTTCCTCTGAATCGAATATCTTCGCAGGACCTTCATGCTTCATTATCTTAGCTGCTGATATTTTAACCACTGCGCCTTCAGGAGCGAGATTTCCCCTTAAGATGCGTATGCCTCCCCTATCATGATAAGGTTTTTCCGGAGTAGATATTATGTCGTTTTCTATCTCCTTTATCTTTATATTGTCGAGATTCTTCTTCATGCTTTCGCCGGAAACAGTCAATACATCCCCGTCTATAAATCCGGCTTTTAGCAGTTTCTTCATTACCAGAGGAACGCCGCCTATCTTATATAAATCTTCCATTGTATGCGGGCCTCCGGGGCGCATATTTGCTATTTCAGGTATCTTTGCGCTTATTCTTTCGAAATCGTCCAATGTTATTTTTATGCCCGCTTCATGGGCTATTGCGATTATATGTATGACCACATTGGTGGATCCGCCGGTAGCCATGAGCGTGGTTATCGCGTTTTCAAAGGCTTCCGAGGTCATTATGTCCCTGGGCTTTATATCATTTTCGAGCAGCGACATTACTGCTTTGCCTGACTCGTATGCATAATCGGATTTTATGCCTTCTACCGCAGGCGGAGCTGCGCTGCCTGCGAGGGCCATGCCCAGCGCCTCAGACATCATGCCCATAGTATTTGCCGTGAAGAGGCCTGCGCAGGTGCCTGTTGTCGGTATGGCGTTGTCCTCGAGCTCTTTCAGCTCTGCTGCACTCATACGTTTCCCTGCGAATGTGCCGACGGCTTCGAAAACGTCTTCCATTGTTATTTCCCTACCGCGAAGGTTCCCGTTCAGTGCAGTGCCGCCATACAGCACTATCGACGGTATGTTTAGCCTTGCAGCTGCCATCAGCATGCCTGGGGTTGTTTTGTCGCAGCCTGATATCCCTACAAATGCATCGTATCCATGCGCGTTTATGCTCATCTCTACAGTATTTGCTATTATCTCCCTGCTTACCAATGAGTACTTCATCCCTTCAGATCCCATTGCGACGCCGTCAATTACTAATGGAGTAGTAAACATTCTCGGAGTTCCATGCGCATATGCAACGCCCTCTTTGGCTTTCCTCCCAAGCATCAGCGTATGCAGGTTGCATGGGCCCGCTTCGCTCCATGCTGCTCCTACGCCTATAATAGGCTTTGAGAGGTCTTCGTCTGAAAGCCCCATGGCTTTCATGTATGCCCTGTTCGGCGATTTATACGGGCCGTAGTATACAGAATTGGATCTTTCCTTGGTCTTTGATGCGCCTTGCGTTGCAGCCATTGTACCACCTTTATTTTTTCTTTTTTGAAGCTCCGGGAACGGCAGGCTTGAATGTGCCGCCGACGACCCAAGCAGGTTCAAGCGCGTTGAAAGGCTCCATGCCTTTTACCTTATACTCTTCGAGTATGCGCTCGTTTACTTCTATGCCCAAGCCCGGCTTCCCTTTTGCCAAGGTGAAGTAGCCATCCTCCAATGAGTAGCCGGACTTTAACAGCTTTTTCTTCCATTCGGGCCAGAAAGCCTCGAAGCTCTCCTGTATGAGCATATTAGGTATCACTGTATCCATATTCAGCGTGGCTGCCGTCTGTATAGGGCCGAATGCGTTGTGGTAAGCGACTTCTATTCCGAACGACTGTGCCATGGTGGCTACGCTTTTAGCCTGCAGCAGGCCGCCGAAATTGGTGAGGTCCGGTTGTATTATGTCTACTGCGTGGTTGACCATGTACGGCAAAAAGAGATTGCTGCTCAATACGCGCTCTCCAAGAGCTATCGGGATGTTTACCTCTTCCTTGAAGCGGAGCAGGCCCTCGAATTGGTCCGGATGCACTGGCTCTTCTATAAAAAATGGCTCGAACTGCTCTAGGGCTTTGCCTGCCTTTATAGCGGAATTGGCATTGAATCTGCCATGACATTCTATCATCAGGTCCAATCCGGGCAATTTTTCGTGCAGCAAGCCCACAATCGCGACTGCATTGTCGAGTTGCGCCTTGTTTATGTTGTCGTATGCATTTCCAAACGGGTCAAACTTTACCCCTGTGAAGCCCGTGCGCGATACCTGCTTTGCTTTAGCCAAAAAATCATCAGGCGTAACGCAATTGTCGTACCAGCCATTGGCATAAGCGCGGATCTTTTCATTAGACATACCACCGAAAGCGTCGTATACCGGCATTTTGTAAATTTTGCCCACTATGTCCCACGAAGCCATTTCCAATGCGCTTAAAGCGGACGTCGTTTCCATTGACACAGGTAAATAAAATGAATGCTTGTAAACTTCCATGTAATTATTTTCTATTTCTGTTACCTCCCTGCCTATTAATACCCTGGATACCTCTTTTAGCTCTTCATAGATAGGGAGCGTCATCAGCGTTGTTGAAGCTTCGCCGTAACCCACGATTCCATCGCTTGTTGTCATTCTTACTACAAGGATTGTTGAACTCCAAGGACTAGATTTTTCAGCGCCCATCTCGCCGAGCTCGAATATCTCAACGTCTTTTATTTTAGGCATTTAATCACAGATATTACTACCCAAGCAAACCTTAAATAACATTATATGTAACAGATGTATAGCTATGTACTGTATATATTTTGTTGGATGATACAATGACGGGAAAAAATGCATTCAGAGGAATAGTCACCCCGCTTATAACCCCTTACGCGGACGGAAAAATGGATTACAACGCAGTAGGGGCATTATCTGATTTTGTCGCGACTAATAGGGTAACAGGAGTATTTCCTGGAGGTTCTACGGGATGCTTCCCGTTTCTTAGCGTAGGAGAGCATATAGAGCTTATAAAGGCTTTTGCAGAAAGGCGTGGGAAAGGGGTGAAGCTATTTGCTGGAGTAGGGAGGAATTCTATAGGCGAAACTTTGGAGGTTGCCAAAGAAGCTTCCAGGCTTGACCCATTTGCACTGGTCGTAGTAACGCCCTATTACATAAAACTAGACGATGAAGCCCTTTACGGCTATTTCGATAAAATTGCTTCGTCAGTAGATGAAAACATAATATTGTACAATATACCGCAGTTTACAGGTAAGGCGATAAGCGCGGATGTAGCAAAGCGTTTGGCTTCTGCGCATAAGAACGTAGTGGGGATCAAGGACAGCAGCGGGGATTTCAGAAGCTTCTCGAATTTTATTTCAGAGATGCCTAAGGATTTCATGGTATTTCAGGGGCAGGACGACCTGCTGCTCCCGTCGTTAATGCTCGGGGCTTCCGGAGGCGTATGCGGCACCACAAATTTCTCAGACACAGCAACAAGGATATACGAGGCTTACGAAGCGGGCAGAATCGATGAGGCCAAAAAGCTTCAAGAAAAGCTAAACAAGGTGATGAAAATAGTGAATTCGGTCCAGTTTCCGATAGGCTATAATTTCATGTTTTACAAAAAAGCTCTGGGCAAAACGAAGACCAATGCTGTGCCGCCACTGTTGCCTTTGAAGGAATCTGAAGGAAACGAAATTTACAAGAAGATTATCAGTATCGTTAAAGATTGAATTTCGGTGTTGCAATGAAAATGTATATAGATGGAGAATGGTCGGACGGGAGAGGCGATGAAAGCATAAAGAAGTTCTCCCCGGTAGACGGGAGATTGCTTTACGAATTCAGGTCTGCATCAAAAGAGGATATAGCTGCTGCGGTAGATGCGGCATATTCTGCTTTCCCGAAATGGTCTGAAAAAACGTCAGTAGAAAGGTCCAAGTTCCTGTACAGGGCGAAAGAGCTCATAGAAAAACGCAGGAAGGAGCTCGAGGGCATAATAATTAATGAGAACGGGAAAATAAGAAAAGAGGCCGAAGAAGAAGTTGACGGAGTGATAGACCAAATACAGTATTATGCGGAATTTGCCAGAAAGGTCAATGGAGAGATAGTCGAAGGCGAAACTGGCACGAGGAAAATATTCCAGTACCTTGTGCCATACGGCGTGGTGGCTGCGATAACGCCCTGGAATTTCCCTGCGGCCATGGTTGCGAGAAAACTTGCGCCTGCGCTCCTTGCAGGGAATACTGTGGTCCTTAAGCCAAGCAGCGACACGCCTGGAAGCGCCGAATGGATCGTGCGCAGGTTTGCAGAGACAGGGATACCGAAAGGGGTGCTTAATTTCATAGCAGGAAAGGGCTCGGAGCTTGGGGACTATATAATTTCGCACAAGAATGTCTCGCTCGTTACTATGACAGGGTCCACAGGCACAGGGCAGAGGATAATGGAGAAGGCATCGTCGAATATGGCGAAGCTCATCCTGGAGCTCGGTGGCAAAGCTCCATTTATGGTATGGAAAGATGCAGACATTGACAGTGCGCTGAAGACGCTTGCATGGGCCAAGTACTGGAATGCAGGGCAGTCATGCATAGCTGCGGAAAGGCTCTACATACATGAGGATATTTATGAAAGCTTTTTGAAGAAGTTCGCAGCGCTTTCAAAGAGGATTTCTTTCGGAAGCCCTGAAAAGGCGGACATGGGGCCGTTGATAAATGAAAATGCGCTCAAGAGCATAAGCGAGAGCGTGGAAGAAGCTATAAGCAAAGGTTCAAGCTTGGTTACGGGTGGAAGAAGGCCGAAGCTCCAAAGCGGCATCGCGAAAGGGTATTACTACGAACCTACAGTCATAAAGGACGCCAGCCAGAAATCGAAAATTTTCCAGGAGGAGATTTTCGGCCCAGTGATAGGCGCGATGAGCGTCTCTAGCAAGGATGAAATGTTCGACAAGGCAAATGATTCTAAGTATGGCTTGGCCTCATACCTTTTCACAAAGGATTTCAGCCTTGCCGAAGAGGCTTCAGAGAGGATAAGGTTCGGCGAGCTCTATATAAACATGCCAGGGCCCGAAGCCTCGCAGGGCTACCATACCGGATTCAGGATGACCGGCCAGGCCGGCGAAGGAAGCATGCACGGGATAAGGGAATACCTTAAGCTGAAGAACGTGTACGTGGACTATTCAGGAAAGGTCAGCATACCTACTGTCAAGAATAAGCTTTTAGGCTAAACACTCAAAAAAAGAAAAAAGAAAAAAAAGGGAAAAAGAGGGGAAAACTCAAGCTTTTGATGCCACCCTCGCTGCCTTCTGCTTCTTCTTGGCCTCGTTGTAGCCGTATACTTCAGGAAGTATGTATATGGCTGACAGCAATCCTACCAGAGGGAATACTGCTATGAAAAGCGTAGCGCCGCCCTCACCTATTGCGTCGAAGAATGCAGGGAACAGGAATATTGAGAAGAACGCCGGTATCTTCACGAATATGTAGGAGAACCCGCTGGACGTGCCCTTGTATTTCGGCGGCGCGACCATAGATGGTATTGTCATGACGTTCTCTGCATCCCAATAGTGTCCCCAAAGCATCGCCGCGGCAATTACCGGAAGCAGTATAAGGGATTTCGCGAATATTGCAACCGCGGCTATGAGCAGGGCTATGAATACTATGCTAAAGCCGTACATCGCAAGCTTGCGCTGCCCGATCCTTGGCGTGAGCCACGGGCCCACTATTGATGATATAAGGGCTATGAAATATATGCCGAATGTCAGAAGGTCTGTTCCGAGAGTGCCGGAAACATGCAGAAGCACGAACATTACCGGCAGATAGAATGCGAACGTAGAAAACTCAGTGCTCTGCACAAAACATGCTATCCAGCCATATATTGTTGCACGCCATTTTATCGTATCCTTCCTTATCTCGGATATGAACTTGCTCAACTGAGGCTTAGGCATCTTTACATCATGGTCTGGAAGCATCGAAAGGTTGTCATGGTAAAGCCTGCGCGTTTCGGCCTTGGCCTCCTTGAACCTGCCCTTCTGTATGAGCCATATGGCAGTTTCAGGAAGGTTCCAACGCAATATTAGTATTACCAAAGCTGGCACAGCCGAAAGGCCAAGCACTACCCTCCATATTATGTTCGGAGACACACCGCCCAGCAGGAACAAAGCCACTACAGCTATTGCAGCCAGCTCGCCTATGGCAAACATCATCTGCCAGCGGTTGCCCATTACTTCACGCTTGCCCTTCTGCATGGACTCCATTATGTATGTATAGCCGTTAGCTATGTCCATTCCCAGAGGCACGCCGAGTATGAACCTTATTACAGTAAGCACTATCATATTCGGGGAAAAAGCCTGCGCAAGCCCAAATATTATGAATATTACCATAGTGGAAAGGAATATTGGGCGCCTGCCTATCCTATCAGCAAGCCATCCGCCTATAAGGGCGCCTATGACCGCACCGCCCTGTGTCCCAGCTGCTGCGAGCCCGAGGATCAGCGCTGATGGATGATATATAGAAGAAAGGAAAATCAGTATGAAGGATATTGAATACAAATCCCAGGATTCGACGAATATTGATGCAATCATCAGCCATCCTATTTTTGTACCGCCATGACTGTATTTGTCTATAAGGTAGCTTATAGCATTATCAATCTTTCCCTGATTGTAACTTTCAGTTGTAGCCATTTCAAGACCCTCACACCCTACTTCCGCTAATACTAATCAACAAAAAGATTTAAATACCTATTGCATGAGGGCGCAGTTTACTTTAGTATATTTGCTGCATGCAGGCCTTACTCCCCTACCAGGACAATCCTGCTGCCCGAAGGCTCGAAATGGAATTTTTCCTCCCTCAACCCTGGCAGGGCTTTTATCACGGAATTGCGCTTCTCCTGCGGCACCACAAAAAGCATGAAACCTCCACCGCCTGCGCCGATGAGCTTTCCACCGTATGCTCCGGCTTTTAAGGCTTTGGCGTAATACGATTCTATAATATCATTTGTTATGCCTTCACTAAAGGATTTTTTTATCCGCCAGCCAGCGTACATAAGCTCACCGAGCCTTTCTATGTCGCCCTTTTCCATAGCCTTTGCGCACTCTGCAACCATGCCGCCCAGCTTGTCGTATGCGTCCATTTTTCCATGTATGGATGCAGTCTGTTTGGCAGATATCTCCGCCGAGCTCCTTTGAATCCCAGTATACATCAGCAGCAGGCTCTCCTCGAGCCTTTCAGATGCGTCCTCTTTCATCACTATCGGATGCATTGTTACGCTTTCATTTTTATTGAACTGCATACGCTTCAGGCCGCCGTAAGCCGCGATGTACTGGTCCTGCTTGCCCCCGGGTTCCTTCAATATCCCACGCTCTATCTTCACGGCTTCGCCCGCTAACTGCTCTGGAGGCACCAGCTCGCCATCCCAAGCGTGCAGCGCGTTCAGCAAACCTACAAGAAAGCTACTGCTCGAACCAAGCCCAGTTCCACCGCTAGGTATGTCAGATATACTAACGATCTCTATGCCGCCGGTTATGCCTAGCATTTTTAGCGCCTCCCTGACCGTTGGGTGCTCTATGTCCTCTATTCTGTCTACAATCTCAGTTTTTGAATAGCTTACCCTTATCTTGCTGTCAAACTTTTTGTTCACTATTATATGTATGTATTTGCTTATCGCGGATGATACCACATTGCCCGGGCCGTTTGCCCTGTAATATTCAGGTATGTCAGTGCCTCCCCCTACAAACGTTATCCTTAACGGCGTTTTTGTCATTATCATGTGCTTGCGGTCCACCTGCATAATACCACACATTTGATTGTAAAAGTAGGCATATATACCTTTTCCGATTTGATGTAATATATATTATTGTTTTTACTTCCAGAAGCGTTTCTTTTTTGCAGAATCCGCATCAGGATTTGCACCATCAGTTTCCATGAACCGTTTTATGAGGTCGCTCTGCTCGGCATTCAGCTTCTTTGGTATGTCTACGTATACCTTTATTATTTCGTCGCCTATTCCTGACCTGTTGAACCTGGGCATCCCGCCTCCGCGTATGGTTATGAAATCGCCGCTCTGCGTCCCTGGGCCTACACTTACCGTTTCTGTACCCTTGAGCGTCGGTGCTTCGGCCGTGCCGCCCAATATCGCAACGTAAAACGGTACATGGATGCTTGCCGCTATGTCGTCGCCCTTTCTCTTGAATCTGGGATCCTGCTCGACTTCCACGTCAACGTATAAATCCCCGGGCCTCGAAGAGCCATAATCCCCCATGCCCTTGAGCCTTAGCCTCGTTCCGGTGTCTACACCCTTAGGTATGCTTATATCTATCTTGTCCTCTTTCTGTATCGAGCCCGTGCCGTTGCACTTCCGGCATTTCTTTTCCGGTATTCTTCCGGAGCCCCCGCATGCAGGGCATATGGTTATGGTCTGCATTACGCCGAACGGTGTTCTCCTTGTGATTGCGACCTGGCCCCTGCCCTTGCATGTAGGGCATGCTATGACCTTGGAGCCAGGCTCGGCGCCTGTGCCGTTGCACCTGTCGCATACCGCTATATGCCTCACTAGAACCTGCCTCGTGACGCCTTCGTGCGCATCGATAAGGCTTATTCTCAGCTTTGCCAATATGTCGTTTCCGCGGGTACCTTGCGACTGCCTCTGGCCCTGGTTGAACAGATTGTCGAATAGGTCGTCTACGCTGCCGAAGCCTGTATTGCCTACATCGAAACCCATATTCCTGAATATATCCTGAAAATCGAAGCCCTTGAATATGTCTTCCTCAGTATACTTGCGGTTGAACTGATCCGGGCCGTAGGCGTCGTACTGCCCGCGCTTCTCCTGGTCGCTCAAGACCGCGTAGGCTTCGTTTATCTCCTTGAATTTCTCTTCTGCATCTGGGCTCTTGTTCCTGTCAGGGTGGAACTGCATGGCTAGCTTTCTGTAAGCGGCTTTTATCTCTTCAGCCGATGCGTCCTTCTTTACACCGAGTACGTCATAGTAGTCCCTTGCCATGCAAAACACACCTTATTTATTGCTTGATTCATCTCTTTACTTTTCCACCTTGAAGTTTGCGTCTGTCGCATCCCCTGGGCCTGCGCCGGCATCGCCAGGATTCGGGCCGGCTTGATCGCCGCTCCCTGCGCCGGCATCTCCGGAAGCCCCGGGTGCACCCTCTGCGCCTTTGTACAGCGATGAGCCGAGCTCTTCCAGAACTTTCTTAAGCTCGTCGGTTTTCGCCTTTATGTCGTCATAGTTGTCCGACTTTATGGCTTCCTGCAGCGCTTTGGATGCCTGCTCCACCTTGTCCTTGTCTTCCTGCTTAACTTTGTCCTTGAACTCCTCCAGCGTGTGCTCCGCGGTATATACGAGCGATTCCGCGGTGTTCTTAGTCTCTATCTGCTCCCTGAGCTTCTTGTCCTGCTCCTCGTAGTCCTTCGCCTCGCCCATCTTCTTCTCTATGTCATCTTTATTCATCTTATGGGGCGCTACGATGTCCATGCTCTGGCTCTTTCCGGTGGCTTTGTCTTTTGCAGTAACATGCAGTATCCCGTTAGAGTCTATGTCAAAAGTCACCTCTACCTGTGGAACGCCGCGCCTGGCCGGGGGCAGACCTGTAAGGGTAAACTTGCCAAGGTCTATATTGTCCTTTGCGAGCGTCCTTTCTCCCTGCACTACATGTATGTCAACGCTTGTCTGGGAGTCCGCTGCGGTCGTGAATACCTGCGATTTCTTTACAGGTATTGTAGTGTTTCTGTCTATTATTGAGGTGGATATGCCACCGAGGGTTTCTATGCTCAGCGTCAGCGGAGTCACATCCAGCAGCAGGATGTCTTTCACTTCCCCAGTAAGGACACCTGCCTGTATCGCCGCGCCTAGCGCCACGGCCTCCATCGGGTCCACACCGCGCTCTATCTTCTTGCCCAGCAATTGTTCCACATACCTCTGGACTATCGGCATCCTTGTCGGACCGCCTACCAGTATTATCTTGTCCAGGTTCACCGGCTCGAGCTTAGAGTCCTTGAGCGCCTGCATGACGGGCTTCGTGGACTTTTCTATTATAGGCACGACTATGCTCTCCAGCTTTGCCCTAGTCAGCTGGTATGTGAAATGGACTGGCTGTCCGCCTTTTTGAGTAAGGAAAGGCAGGTTTATGTCAGTGGCAAGGACAGTTGAGAGCTCAATCTTCGCCTTCTCTCCCGCTTCCCTAAGCCTCTGCGAAGCCTGGAGGTCCCCCTTTATGTCTATGCCGGATTGCTTCTTGAATTCATCGGCCAAAAACGCCAGTATTGCGTTGTCCATATCTGTGCCGCCGAGCTGTGTGTCTCCGCTGGTGGCTTTCACTTCGAAAACGCCGTTGCCGAATTCCATTATGGTGACGTCGAGCGTTCCTCCTCCGAGATCGTACACCAATATTTTCATTTCCTTGCCGTTCTTGTCAAGCCCGTATGCCAGGCATGCCGCTGTAGGCTCGTTTACAAGCCTTACGACGTCAAGCCCGGCTATCGCTCCTGCGTCCTTTGTGGCCTGCCTTTGGTTGTCGTCGAAATAAGCTGGCACTGTTATTACTGCCTGCTTGACCTCTTCTCCCAAAAATGACTCTGCGTCCTTCTTTATCTTCTGGAGAAGCATAGCGGACAGCTCCTGCGGCTTGTATTCCTTGCCGAATATCTTGTATTTGTAGTCTGTGCCCATCTTCCTCTTGAAAGCTGTTATCGTGCCCTCAGGGTTGGCGATGGACTGCCTGTGCGCCGGTTCACCGACAAGGCGCTGGCCGTCCTTGGTGAACGCCACGTAGCTCGGAAACGCCTTTCCATACAGGGAAGCGCCCTCGCTGCTCGGTATTATCACCGGCCTTCCGCCTTCTAGCACAGCAGCAGCAGAATTCGAGGTTCCTAAATCTATTCCTATTATTTTCATTATATCACCTAATCATATTTTGTTTTATGCTTATGTCCTGTTTTATTTTGTTCTATATTTACGCAAAATCAATATTTTCTGTTTTGAAGCAATAAATTACTTTGCATCGCCCACGTCTTTTTTATCTTTTTTGTCTTCACCTTTTCCAGTTTCATTTTCTTTGGCCAGGTGCTGTGGTTCTGGCTCCTTTGCTTTTTGGATATCAGCACCAGTGCTTTCGGAGGCCACTATAACCGATGTGGGCCTGACCATTATCCCATCTACTTTATAGCCCTTCTTTATCACTTCCAATACAGTGCCAGGTTTGCTGTCCGAATCCTTTGTCATGATTATTTCATGGTAATACGGGTCGTACTTCCCGTCTGCGGTTATCTCTTCCATTCCTTCAGCCTTCAGCACGCTGAGCATGTTTGCGTATACCATCTTTATGCCCTTGGAAAGATTTTCATCTTTGGATTCGTTGGCGGCCACTGCGGCAAGCTCGAATTCGTCCAATATCGGCAGAAGGGCCTTCAAAATAGTGACCTTGCCCAAAACTTTCGCAGAGCTTATTTCAGATGCGGAACGCTTCTTGTAATTGTCGAACTCGGCTGCAAGGCGCATCATCCTGTCCTTGAGCTCGTCGTAGTCCTTTTTGCTTACAGTCTCAGATTTGCTTTCATTCGCCTGCCCTTCAGACTTGAAATCTATGCTTTCTTTCTTTTCTTTGCTGTTTTCATCCTTGTTGTCCATAACATTACACCTCATATGTTTTTTTGGCGCATCTGCATTCTGCGCATCTGCTCGGAAAATACATGGTCGAACTCCGCGGCAGCATCCTGCATGCTTGTAAGTTCCCTGTTTAAGTCGTATTCTATCTCCCTTATTGCGGAAGCCATATCTGTACCCCTAAGATGATATTTGCGCCCTTTTTTCACGACCAAACCTGCATCCATCAACCTGTTCAAATGGTATATCACAGTGCTTCTTGCGACGTCGCCTTTTGGCTTTATTTCGGAGCTCGATATCCCGGTTCCGAGCTTTGATGCTATTATGAGCTTCTCGAGTATCTGCTGGTCTAGGGTATTGCCGTTGCTGTCGCCGGAAAGCCCGAAGACTTCACATACCCACCTGACAAACTCTGCCGGAGAAGTAGTATGCCTGCGCTCTACGCTTCTTATTATTATGTACATAAAGGTCGCAGTATATTTATTATGGGAAAAGATATAAATATTTTTCTATTTAATCATATTATGATTGAAATGTCAAATAAAAATTGACAATAGGTGGTAGAATGGAAAGCAAAGAAAAAGACAGAAAAAGCAAAATAGAAGCGTACGACCCTTTCGAGTCTTTGGACAGCATGAACAGTTTCTTAGAATCCATGGCAAGGATACCATATCGCCTTTTCAATGGCTATTTAGCGAACCCGTACAAGATGCCGGAAGTCGATGTATTAGACAATGGCGATACGTACACAATCAAGGTGGATATGCCTGGTGTCGACAAGAAAGATATAAAACTGAAACTGATGAGTGACAGAATCATAATAAGGGCTGAAAAGAACGAAGAGAAAGAGGAGAAAAAGAAAGGCTATTATTCAAGGGAAAGAAACGCTGTAGGATACTACAGGTCTGTTGCGCTGCCCGAAGAAGTGAAGCCTGAAACCGCAAAGGCAAAGCTGGATAACGGCACGCTGAGCATAGAGATCTCGAAGTCCGAAGCGGCAAAGGGCAGGGACATAAAAATTGACTGACTTTTTCTTTTCCCTTTTTCTTTTTTTAATTAAGCATTTTTTAATCACCAGATTAATAGCTTATTAATTTTAGCGCAGCAATGATTTTGTGCTTTCATGGATTTTGGCAGGAATGTGTGGCTGTACACGCTTATTGCATTAGCCTCTGCGTACGATTTCGCAAACGTCTTTTTCCATTATTCGGCATATGGTTTAGCCATCGGTATAATTATCATACTTCTAGCGCTGGCATTTTTTATATCCAACTTGAATAAGGAAAGCGTTTTCTTGAGAAATGCAGGCATAGGGATAGCGTTCGCGGTGATAATAGCGATAACTCCGGACCTGTCGTTCCAATATGTTCACAGCTTGGCTTTGAATGACGGTATAGTAGCACTTATTTCCGCATTGATAATAGCAGGAGCCATGCTTGCTTATGCAGCCAAGGCTGCGGAAAGGCGCAGTAACAAGCGAGGCGAGGATAAGGCCGAGACGGCACTGCTTTTCACATGCCTGCTGCTTGGCTTTCTCGGGCTTTTTTCGTTGGCTTTCATTTCAAAAAGCAGCTATCTGGACATGCAGGCCTTTGATGGAGCCGTATTATTTATAGATGAGGGAATACTCGCATTGTTTCTTCTTCTCGCTTACGAAACCTCCTGAATAGTTACAAAAGGCATAGAGCAAACCGTTTAAGATTTGGGTTTTTCATCATTTATCTTTATTGCGCCCACATGGCATTTTGCATTTTATGCAGGTTTTAATTGGTTCCAATTATATATAGATGATTCAAGACCTTTCTGCCGCATTAATCATATATTTATTTATTGCTGCCTCAATATAAAATGAGATTTGATGATAGGGGGCAAAGGCAAGGGCCAAATCGCACTGGAATTCATAATAGTGTATTCGATAGTATTGCTCATATTCGTCATAATATTCGCGCTTGTTGTTAACCAGAGGGCATCAAGCCTAAGCTCTGATGAATACCAGTCGCTTCAGCTCGCGGCGCAGAACATAGCTATACACCTAGACCAGGCCATAATAGCAGGGAACGGTTATAGCGCAATAGTGCCTATACCGCCAGTAAGCAGCACAAACCCCTACAGGCTTTTCGTATCCACTGCCGGCGTAGTAGAGGCTAACGTGACCATAGGAATAACAAAATCAGAGGCTATAGCCTACAGCTCTGCCAAGGATTTGGTGATAAACGGCACGGAGATAGCAAATTCCAATGGCATATATTTGTACAACGTCTCAACTTACACCGGATCCATAGAAATAACGAATTCCGGCGGAATCGTATACATAGATGAGGCACCGCCAAGTTCATCCTTTCTCGCAGATTCCATGTACATTAAAAGCAAGGGCACGACCGAAGCCGCGCATTTCAACGGCAATTCCGGCTCTATATTTACAAGCGGGTATAGCTCTCCGCAGAGCGCCATAACTATAGTAGGATGGATATACCCGAGCGGTTTCACAAATGGCAATGGGATTCAGTACTGGTGGACAAATGGTGTTGGTGATGGTGCTATAGGGGCGCAGTCTTATCCGAATAATTATCCAGATTATACTGCTACAGACTTGGAATTTTTTATACATAACGCATCGAACACGGGTTATGGATGCGGGATTGGCGGGTTGAACCTTAATACATGGTACTTCGTAGCCGAAGTAGTAAACGGGACCAACGCAAAGCTTTACCTCGATGGGCAAACAGGTCAAAACTGCACATTCACATATAGCAACCCAGGCACCGAGAGTAATCTTACCATTGGCGCATATGGACTTGGAGATGGTCCAGGTGGAGTTATGGATGGCGACGAAGCAGATGTACAGTTCTATGATGCCGTGCTCTCTGGTAATGAGATACAAACGCTTTACCAGGAGGGTATTGCAGATACCCCTGTAAACAGCAGCGGTTTGATTGGGTGGTGGCCACTCAATGGCAATGCGAATGATTACAGCGGGAATGGCAACAACGGCGCACCTTACAATATAAGCTATGCGAATGTGAACGAGCTCAAAGTGCATATGGCTTACGAAAACGGAGACAGCGCTCCTTCTGTCATAACTGGATTAGTGACCAATGCAGGAGCTGAAGTGGCTACGCCGAACTACATGCAACCGAATCCGATTTACAATTATATAGCGGGCAGGACCTACATAGACGGAAATATAACTTATTTCACAACGGCAAACGGGTCAGTGCCAAAAATCACTGGAGATGTGTTTGCGTTCAACGGGAATCTTTCTACCGAAATGAATCTATCAGGCTGGTGGCCTCTCGAATTCAGCACAGGGAAGACTGCATACGATTTCAGCGGCCATTACAACAACGGCGTTTTTACGGGCAATGGAGTAAATTGGGCACTATATGCTTCTACCGGCACGAATTTCATGCTTGCGCATTTCAACGGCGCATCGAGCTACGACAATGCCACCACTGCAGAAACCTATTCCAGAAGCATCACGATATCTGCATGGGTAAACAATACAGGAACCGGAAACTATTGGCAGAATATCGCAGAGGTTTCAGGAGAACCTTATACTTCCGAGACTTTTGATATAGGCATAACGGCGGCAAACGGCCAAGCGGCCGCACGCTGGAATAATAATGCAGACAGTTTGACAGGAGGGAGTGCAAGCGCACCGCAACCTAGTGGAGGAGTTCTCGCTGCTAACACATTGTACCTTGTTACAGGAGTTTGGAATGGCGCGAACGATACGATAACTGTTTATATAGATGGAAAGCCCGTAGCCACAAGCGCAGGAAACGGAACTTATGCGACTGCGATAGGCAAGATAAATATAGGCATTGCTTATCCAGGGATGAGCTCTTTCAGCGGCACAATAAGCAATGTGCAAGTATACAACACCTCGTTGCAGCAAAGCTACATAGAGCAGATATATGAGAATGGAGTTACTGGAGCCCCGATTAGCAATGCAGGGCTGGTCGGGTGGTTCCCCCTTGATGGCAATGGAAATGATTATTCTACAAACAATTATCCAGTAAAATCAAATTCCATAACATATTCGAATACAGAATATGTTAACAGCTTCGTGAACAGCACAGATTTTGTTGCAAGCTTCAATGGCACCAATGGTTATATAAATGATGCATCGCCAAAATTGCCTACATCCATGCCTGTGACCATAGCCGCTTGGGTAAACCCGAAAAGCTACCAGAATAGCTTGTATGGGTTAGGTGTCGTAGCCGGATGGGGCGCGGCATCCGCAGGAAATACCATTGCATTGGACCTTGAAAATGACGGGCAATTGTATGCAATGGATATGGGAGGGGATTGCGCAGTAGCTTTGGAAGCAAAACCGAACGCGTGGTCGTTTATAACGTTAAGCGTTAGCACGTCAGATGTAGCATCGTTTTTCATTAATGGCCAGACCGCAAATTGCACTATGAGCACTTTGCCGACGCCGCCTTCTGAGAATCTGGGAATCGGAGGCATATACGGCACCAGAAACTTTAATGGGTCAATTGCGGACGTGCAGATATACAACACTACGCTTACGCACTATCAGATAGAACAGCTTTACGATGCGGGGCTGCCTTTGAAAGAAAGCTTTAACGCTTCGTTCAGCTAAGTGATACAATGGAAAGAAAAAAAGCTCTAATGCATTCTAATGGAAGCATGAGGGCGCAGTTCTGGAGCTTCGACATAATATTCGCCATAATAATATTCACTGTCGCAATGACCATATTGGCTTATACGTGGTACAATATAGACACGCAGCTCGCGCTGAGCTACGGGAGCGGCACTGAAACCATGCAGTTCGAAACGCAGGTGCTGACCGAAAAGATACTTACTACAGGAACGCCTGCTGATTGGGAGGCATTGGTAAATACTTCCAATCCTTCGACATGGGCAGGCATAAGCATGGGGCTCGCGCAATCTGACAACGGAACGCAGCTTTCCGAGAGAAAGGTTTATGCGCTCATGGCCATGGCGGATTATAATAGCAGCGATTATCAAGCTACAAAACCGGTATTGGGCATAGGATATGATTATTATATACTGATAACAGGTAAAAACGTCAACATAGAAATCGGAGAGAACCCAGGAGCGCACAACGCCCTAACTGTTTATGTTTACAGAAGCAGGGCAGTATTCGCAAACGAACCGGTGCTTGTGGAAATAATAGCATGGACCAACCAGCCTATCGCAATAAGCTGATGAAATGAATAAATTATTAAAAGGAAATAGCAGAGGTTTCATATTCACGCTAGACGCGGTGTTCTCGCTAATAGTAGCAAGCGCTGCCGTATCACTTCTTCTATACGTGCATTTCACAAGCCCGATAACGCCTGCGGCTGCTCCATCGCTCGAGGCGATGAGCGTAATGCACAATATGCTTTCAACACAGCTTGCTGCAATACTGCAAAGCGGAATTGCATTGCCTCCAATGCAGGCTTACAAGCTGCCGAGCAGCAGCGAACCGTTTGGATACGCAGGGTTCCTTAGCAATGGGAGTTATATGAGTGCTCCCACGGAGCCTGTATCAGGGCAGAGCCTGACTCTTTCTTTTTGGGTCAAGCCCATAGCCACGGGCAGATATGTGTCGGGATGCGGCTCATCCGGTTCTGGAGGCGATAACAGCAGCGTAATCATTTACTTGGGCAACAAAACAGATTCAGTGGAAGTAGGTTATAACTCCAGCGGAGGCGTTTATGTTGGCGGATTGAATGAAAATTGTCTAGCTTCCAGCATGGGCAGTGTACCGCAAGGGGCATGGACAAATATAATCATCAGGCAGAACTCCACTACTGATGCAATATTTATAAACGGAGTGCAAAGCGGATCTACCGCAGCTTCGGAGTCCGCTTCAATAAAAGGCATGTTTGCCGGAAGTTCGCTCGGAGGTACAGGAAACGGCAATCTCGGATTATACAACTTTACCGGCTATGTAGCCAATATCCAATTGTATAACACATCCTTCACGCAGAGCAAGATTTACCAGCTTTACAAGAGCGCAATAAATAGCGTCCCGATAGGAAATTCCAAGCTTATAGGCTGGTGGCCCATGGACAGCAATGCAAATGACTACAGCGGCAACGGTAATGATGGCGTTCCAGTAAACGTGAATTTTGTCAGGACAGATTATCTCCCCATTGGGAGCTACAACGCCACGCTTAATTCAAGTATAGCGGAAACCCTGGGAGAACTTTACCTTAACAATAACAGCATGTATGCACAGTTCCTTCTTAATGATTCAGTTTTGGGGCAGCCGCGCGACGGCTTGTATATAAATGGCAATTATTCCAGTTCCGAGAGTACATCTTTCTTCAATGTCACTGCAGGAAGTTACGCAATAGTATACAACAACTCAGTTTTAAACGTTGGCAGGCCTAACTTTACTATATCGGCATGGATCTACCCAGAAAGTTTCGGAACATGTGGTACCGCAGCAGATCCGACATGCATAATAATAGATAAGGGAGGCAGTTACGCAGTTGGGATAAACTCTTCCGGAAGCGTATGCGTCCAATTGGATGGCACAAGCCTCGGAAGTGCGTGGAACTGCACCAAAACAGTGCTTGTCCCGAGGGAATGGGCAGGAATAGAGATTTCAAGGAACGCCACAATAACAAATATAAGCTATGACGGCGGAGTAATCAAGAACGTTTACGCCACTGGAAACGTAATATCAGACTACAACAACACTATGATAGGTGCTGAAGGAAGCCCTGGGGCCATATCTGGCGTCTTCAATGGTTCGATAGCTAACCTTGAGATATACAATAAAACTTTTACTCCAGATGAGATATACGGTGTTTATCAAAATGGCATAAGTGGCATGGCGGTAAGCAATTCGAGCCTTGTGGGATGGTGGCCCTTGACAGGAAATACTAATGATTATAGCGGTAATGGCGATGCTGCAATACCATATAAAATAGGGTACGTTTCAATAGGCTTTACGCCTCCGAGCCTTATAAATGCCTATACCGTTAGCAAATCTTCCGTACCTATGTCTTTGAAGCATGACGGCAGAGTCGGGATATATAACTTAAGCGTGGTGATATGGCGCTAAAGGATAAGCAGGATAAAAAGAGGGGCAAGCGCGGGGTACTGCTTACGCTTTTAACCATAGTAATATTCATACTGATGTTAGGAGAGGTAATAACATACGTAGTGCTTAATATAAACTATGATAACCTATCCGCTTCCGTGGCGCAGAGCATAGCATCAGGAAACTTTGCGCAGAGCCTTAATTCGGGAATGTCTGCGTTCTTATATTCCTCACTTACCAAGTCCATAGCTGCTTACACCAATTTTGAATCAAATCCGCAGCTCAGGTATGGCACATTCATAAACAATACAGATGCACAGCTTGCAGCAATGATAACGAACGGTAGCTTTTATGGAAATTCTTCCTACGTTAACGCAAGCTTTGAAAAAGAGGTATATGAATTCAAGCAGGAAGCACTCGACGAAGGCTTCACTGCGAACATGAGCAACCTTACATTATATGTAAAGCAGGTTTCCCCTTTCAGAATGGGAGTTTACGTCACTGGGTTCGCTTCGCTTAACACGAGCGACGGCATAGTCCTTAATTACCCGATACACGCTTATGCCAATACCAGCATAAATTCGGGAGAATCCCTAATAGCTGCTGAGCAGGGAATGAACGAAACACTGCAGCAGGCGAGCCTCCCCTATGCAACCATAGTGGGAAATCTGACTGCAGTGTCAGGTTCAACTAGCCCATTCATGTTCGCTTACGGGAAGGTCATATACATGTCTGGAGAGCCCGCATGCGTTAACGTTCCAAGCCAGTATACAAATGGCAATTACATACTGGCAATACCTAACGCTGCTGATATAGGCCAGAATGTATGCGGCATGGCAGGCTTGATAACAAACATTTCTAATTCGACAAGTGCCCCGCTCAAGCCTTACCTAGTCTACAAGAATGACAGCATAATGAGCTATTTGCAAACAGGACCGAATCTGCTGATCAATGGCGCTGGGCTTGCATTGCTCAACACTTCACAGGTGCAAAGCAGCGTTGAAGGCGGATTTTATTACTCTGCGCCGTACACCGCATCGTATTCGCAGAGGGTTGAAGGCAAGCCATACTTAAAATCACAGAATGGCATATTCTCATTCAGGAGCGTAGATAGTGATGCAGCTAACTTCACTGCAGCAGGACAGAATATAACTATACCTGCAATTACGCAACTGAGCGGAAGCAGCTCGGCCACCATATCTGCTTGGGTATACCTGAATAAGCTTGCAAGCCACCAAATAATATTATCAGATGACTGGAGTTCTCCCAATGTTATTCAGATGTACATACACAGCAACGGTGCCCTCGAAGCCGATTTTGGTTCCGGATCAAGTTGGATTGATGCTGCAGAAACGAATCCCGGATCCATAGAGCCTGGAAAATGGTATCTTGTCACCGCCATGTGGGCTAGTGGAAAGGGTGAAAATATAAGTATAAACGGCGTTAATAAGCCGATCTCGTATATAGTAGGTAACAGCCTGTCCACAGGAACCCTCGGTACGCCGGGAAGTGGCAATATAGCTGCAAACCAGGGCAACGGAGGCAGTTTCGACGGATTCATATCGAATCTGCAGATTTACAATACTTCGATAAGCCATGCAACGATATACGGAATGTATATGCAGGGCATGGACTCTATGCCTGTAACCGGTAACACGCTTGTGGCATGGTATCCTTTATACAGCAATGCAAACGATTACAGCGGCAACGGCAATAATGGGGTACCTACAAACGTAATATTTACTAGCGTAAAAGGTTATACTTTGAACCCAACAGGGCAGCAACTGCAGAATTATGTCTCCAAGTCTGCAAACTTTAACGGGCAGGATTCTTCAGTAATCGGAAACGCATCTTATACATTCCCTTTTACTGCAGTGGCTTGGGTATATCCAATCAATTACCAATCTACATTATCAAACTTAAAAACAATTATGGAATTTGATGGCTCTCCTGGCAGTAATGGCGGAGATTATCAATTCTTTGTTGCGAGACCTGGATCAAGTTACTGCAGCGGCATTGCTGGAACGCTTTTCTTGTGGAACCCGAATACATCAATATGTACGGACTTGGTTTTACCGCAGGATAAGTTAAGCATGGTTGCATTTACTGTAAACTCTACGGGTATGTCAATATTCTTAAACGGAAAAATTGATTATTCCACTGGAGCTCCGTATGTAGCGCCAGATACGTATACACAGTTTGTAATTGGAGAACAGGGAGATAGGAGATTCTTTAATGGAACTATTGATAATATGCAGCTTTATTCCGGTGTGCTTAACCTGTCAGAACTAGATTCAATTTATAGGGCAGGCGCATATTATGGTCCGAGTAAAAACTCTAGCATAATTGGGTGGTGGCCCCTGAGTAATAATACAAAGGACTATATAAATCAGACTGGAAGCGGAACAGCTGTAAATGTTAATTATACTTATCAGGAATTGCCTGCTTCTACAAGCCCTCTTGAGGGAGTGCTAGGCTGCGACAGCATGGACTCATGCAATTCAAGCGCGCAGAGGCTTTACCTTTCTGCACTTCCGCTTGAGAACGCAGGGCTTGGATATATGAATGCGAGCACCGCAATGGGCATGCAGGATGCGCTTATGCCCGATGCAATGAGCTTCAACGGCACTGCTTATGCTTACGCACCTATAGGCAGCTATTTCGGCAACAATAATGACCTTACTGCTTCTGCGTGGGTGTATGCAACGCCAAATACCAATGGCCCAATTTTCGGCGTTACTGATAGTGGAGCTGCATCTGGAGGCTGGAACATGCCATTCTTAAGCGAGAACGGGCTTGAATTGCGCGGCTGGATCTGGGGAGTGGACGGCAATAACCCGATAAATTACACGGTGCCGCATGCAGGTTGGTATAACTTAATAATATCTTACAATGCAACTGCAGGCTCTGAAACCTTCTATGTAGATGGCAATGCTGTCGGCTCTGGAACAGGAGCATACAGCTCTTCCGGTGCTTTCGATTACTGGACCACTTATATAACAGGAGCAAAGCCAGCTAATGTAAATCCTATACTGAGTGGTACTATAAGCGATCTGCAGCTTTACAATGTGGCGCTGTCGCCTTCGCAAGCTATACAGTTATATGACAACAATTCTGTTTTAGGTGTTGCTCCCGCAGATTACTGGCTTTTAGGAACGGGAAACGGCAACCTGCTGAATGAGAGCGAGAACATTGTTAATGCGTCGAACTACGCGCTGCTTTACAAAGATCCAGTAGTCGCGTGCAACCAATCGTTTGTTGTGAACGGCGGCTGCGGAGCGGCTTATGTGCCAGGCTGACTTTTATTTGGAGTATTATTTCATGCAGTATAAGCAATAATAGAAGCTTAGGCCCTTCAAATGCTATTTTTAGACTGCAACAAACTCTGCCAATGAAAAAGTGAAACGCAGTAAGCTGTAATCTGCGAAGGCACAAGGGCAACTGCCCTTTTTACTCCCATATACACCAGTATTCGTTGGCTTGCATGCATTCATAGGCTTCCGAAGCTGCTGAACAGCGATGCTATCACTGTGCTTACCACAAAGTATATCCCCAGGCCTATTATTATGAAAAGAGGCAGCAGCCTTATGCCCTTGACAGAACTGCCTGATGATATAGTGGACATTATTATAGATGCGAAGCCTGTTATCACGATTATGGCGACAAGCGAGAAGTCATGATAGACCGATGGGCTTATTTTTGGGGGGCTCGGCTTAAGGAAGGATACGCCGGTGGTCGGAAGCCCGCCGGGATTCGACGCGAGTATGCCCTTCCAAACGGTATCTGTTATAATTATCATCTGGCTCGTAAGGCCGTAAAGCACAGGCGCAGCTACGAGCCCAGCGAACGCTATGAAAAGGCTGTACATCAGAAGCTGCCCGGAAACCTCTTTCTGGATCGTCTGCTGCCCCCTTATATCCTTGGAAAGCTGGTCCATGAGGTCGGCCAAAGCACCGCCGTACCTCTGCGCTTCCACCATCATCCTTACGGAGTGCTGGAACGTGTTCGAATTATATTTACTGGCGAGGTCCTTCAGCGCGCTTTCGAATGTCTCGCCACCGAAGACGTTCCTGTTCATCTCCTCGACATCGGCGGAGAAGTACTTGAATTCGGGCCTGGCAGCCAGAAGCATTGCCCTGTCCAAGGCTATGCCGCTCTTGAGGTTTGCCGAAGCCAGCTGGAAATAGTCAGGAAGAATGTTCTCGACAAAGGTCTTCCTTTGATCGGTTTTGAGATTGAGTATCATATAGACAACGATTGCAAGAAGCGCAAACATGCCTATCCCGCCAGCCAGGTCCAGCAGTATGTTAAGGTGCATGACGAAGAAAAGGGCGAACGATGTTATTATCAGGAGCGCGAAGCCCCCGAGTATTATTTTCTCGAGAAGGTCGTTGACGCTCATTTTCACGCCGGCGAGGTCCAGTGTCCTGGAAAGCCACCTGGCTACGCTCCTTGAAACGAGCCTTTCGAAATTTATGCTTATCTTTCTTGCCATTTGCTCACATCGAGAACGACGGCCTCGACGCCCTTATCATCTGAAGGAATATTATCTGCAGGAAGAATATTGCGACGAGCCCAGCGTAAAGGAGCTGCGGCGTTACGCTAAACAATGCTATGAAAGTGGTGAGTATGGTCACGACGGCTATGCCCATGCTCGGCAGTATTACCCCGAAAAGCATGTAGAACATGGCTATGGCGTTGAGCTTCTGCCCGTAGGCCCTTAGGGCTATGACGCGCTCCTGCGAAAGCTGGTCTATTACGCTCTGCAGGGCGGTTACCACATCCGCGCCCGCTTTTATGCTCACCGATGCCTGCAGCATGAGCCTCCTGAACGAGTCGCTCTTTGTCTCTTCTATAGTCTGGTCTATGGCCTCTTCAAGCGGCATGCCGAGCTGGACGCGCTCCACTATCTGCTGGAACTCCTTGCTTGCGTCCCCGTAGCCTGTGCTTATGGACACAAGCGTATTGAATAGGGGCATTCCGGACCTGAGCGCTATTATCATGTCCCTCGCGGCAAAAAGTATGTCGCGCTCGACGCCCTTGGCATTCTTCTTGCTCTTGTGCTTGGGGAAATCCAAAAAGGTATTCATCCCGAAAAAGAACACCATGAACCCTATGAGCACCGCGAGCACGGCCGCTTCTGGCATTGAAAGGTTCAGGTGCGTGAACAGGACGAAGAACGTTATGCCCAGCACTACGCCTATCATCATCGCCGCTATGATCATACGCTGCACGAATGAATACAGGGTGCCTTTTATGCCCTGATCGCGCAACGCCTGCTCAAGGCCCTTGTGCTTTGCGCCTATGCTTTCTACAAAAAGATGCCATCTTCCTGGTCTGCCCTGTACGGGCGTCGAGGTTTTCTGCATTGGGTTTATGCCTGAACCGTATTGTGGCGTGCTTTGCTGAGGCTGGCTCGGTTGGCTCGGCTGAACCTTCTGCTTGTCATTGTCCTGAGAAAAAAGCTTTGCGCCTATGCCGGGCTTGGGTTGCAGCGTTATGTCCTGCCCATTTACATTTATTACCTTTGGCTTTTTCTTTCCCAACATCAGCTCGCGCCCGCTTCAATCATATTCATGGCCTCGCTTACGCGCTGACCCCTAAGGCTCCACAGCGACTGCTCGGTCTGGTTCAATGTAATCTTCCTTTTCTTCAGGTCTTTGGATGTTCTGTCTATATATGCATTGAGTCCGTAGACCTCCTGCATTATCACTTCCATGTGGCTCTCGTCGAACACGTGCTCTTTCAAGCCCTCTATTATCCTTTCCAGTTCCGCTATCTGGTCCGCTATGGAAAGCTTCGGAAGCACCAGGTCTTTTTCGTTGAATTTTACCTTTATCTTTGGTTTCTGCTCCGCTTTGCGCTGTGGTATTTCGAACCTCTTCTCCCCGTTTTCCGGGCCTGGGACGATCGACGCTTTCGAAGCCTGCATTACGCCTGAGGCTATAAGCTCAGAAGGCGTTGCCGGCGATGTTTTTTGGGCCCTAATGCGCTGGCCCTCTTTTCCGGTCTCCACAAGGTCTATTACATTAAGGAGGTCTATGTATGTATGCTCCGGCTGCGTTTCGCCGGAGTTGAACATCTCGGTGAGGTCTATAAAGGCTTGCGAAGGCTTCTGCGAATCCTTCTCCATGCTGATTATCTGCTGCAGCAGGCGCCTGTATTCGCTCTGTTCGTTTTCCTGTCCGTCCATCAGAACAACTCTTTTGAATATGGTATATCATGTTTCACTATGTCCAGCACCCTGTCCTTGTTCTGGTAATAGTTTGCCACCAGAAATCCTGCATTGTTTATGTCAATGACATTGTATTTTACCATCCACTTTATTACTTCGCCCTTGGATTTTATATCTTCTGCTATCTCGCTTTTCGAAAGGCCGCCGTACAGGGACATGGTCTCTGCCAGGTTTGTCATATCGCTTATCTGCGCAAAAGTGTCGTTGCGCATGTTCCATCTGTATAATACGTTTGTGTCTCCGGTCCTGAGCATTTCCGCAAATTCTAGCGTTCGCCTTATGCCCTTGCTCCTATGCCTGAAAAGGCTCACTATGGCACCCAGGGCATTCATCTGTATTTTGGGCGTAGCTATAGGCGGGTTCGTCATCCTTACCACAGTATCCTGCGCGTTGTCCGCATGAACTGTTGCATATACTGAATGGCCTGTATGGATGGCCTCGAAAAGAGTCTCTGCGTCCTTTCCGGTCCTGACTTCTCCGACCAGCATTATATCGGGCCTCTGCCTCAAAGCATTGACCATGAGGTCGTAAAGCGTAACTTCGCCCTTGCCTTCAGGGTTCGGCTGGCGCGATACCATTGCAACCCACTGCAACGAATCCGGAAGCGCGAGCTCCCTCGTTTCTTCTACTGATATTATCCTGCGCGTTGGAGGGAAGAATATGCTCGAAGCGTTGAGAAAGCTTGTCTTCCCGCTTGCTGTTCCTCCGGATATGAGTATGCTTATTTCATTCTGTATGCATAGCCATAGAAGGCCTGCCAGTTCAGGCGTAAGGCTGCCGGACTTCACGAGCGCGGGCATAGTCCATGGGTTTTTGGCGAATTTCCTTATCGTTATGGTATTGCCTACCTGTGATATTGGGAACATCGTGGCATTTACCCTCGAACCGTCGACAAGTTCTGCATCCATGAGCGGCGCCAGGTTATTCATCTCCCTCCCGACACGCCTGCCTATCTGCTCCGCCTGATCATATATGGCCTCTTCGCTTGCCGGCCTTATGTTGGTCTTGCACCAGCCTATGCGCTTGTGGAATACCCATATAGGGCTTTTAGACCCGTTGACCGCGATTTCTTCGAGGTTCTCGTCGGAAAGCGGGACTTCCAAGTCTCCGAGCCCTAACATCATGTTGAGCACGTAAGAGGTTAGAACGTTCTTTATCTCCTTTGGAGTATTCGGCAGGTACCTGTCTATGAGTATGTTGCTCGCCTGCACATACCTTTTATTCAGCTCTTCCACATACGATTGTATTTCCACTTTTGTGGGATCCAGCGGGACCATGGATATAAGCTCGCGCCTGAACGACATCAGAAGAAGCCGCGTAGCTTCGCTCACGCCCTCGAAAGTCACATTGTACAGCGGCACGAATTCTGCAGGTGTGGTTTTAATCATCACTTTTATGAGCATTCCATGCGCATTGAGGTCGTATTGATCAAGCACTTTCTCTTCAGAACGCGAGGTTCCGCTTATGTCAGGTGCTGCAGCAGGAGCGGCATCCCCTGCGCTTTGCTTTTTATCCTCGGGCTTTTCCCCATCTCCAGCAATTGCTCCTTCAACCATTCACAAAACACCAAATTTCATTTGTCGCTTACGCCTTGGCCATTTCCCGGTTTATTTTTATTGCCGAGTTTGCCTTTTATTTTTTTAATGCTATTTGAGATTTCATCGGTACTGACTTTGATATCATCTTTTATTTTTTCATTCTGCGAATCCAATGCCTTCGCCTTTTCTTCCGCTGCTTTCATGTCGAGATTTTTTTGGGCAGAAAGCGCAGCCAGCTGGTCTTTTATCTTCTGAAGTTCTTCCTTGTAGCTATTTATTTTAGGTTCAGTCTCAGCAATGGAAGATTTCAATTCCGCTATCTCTTTCATTATATCGCCAAAATCGCCGAAGTTGCCTATCGACTGGTTGAGCTTTGCCAGCACTTCCTCATATTTCGGCGAAAAGGATTGCTCAGTTTTATTTATTAGGTCATGGAATTTTGCAAAATTGTTTGAGTATTCGGAATGGGCTTGGTTTACCTTCTTCGACATCTGCTCTTCCTGGTTATGGAGGTCCTGCAGCTCCTTCGTTATGTCCCTTAATTCTGCGGCACTGTGCTGGAAAAGTTTCTCTTGCGAGTCCAGCTGCGCCTGGGCCTGTTTGATTATAATTTCAAGCCTTGTATTCTCCTGCTTTATCTGCTCCTCCAGATTTTTCTTCAACTCGTCTATTGAAGAATTGACATTCGCCTTTAGCACTGTAAGCTCCTGCAAAGCCGATTTCACACCGGCAACAATCTCTGGCGCGGATCCTGAACCCTCGGCCCTGATTTTTTGTTCCTCTTCTGACACCTTTTTAATCTTGTCGAGCACTCCATTGTAGCGCTTCTCCATAGAGTCATAATCCGATGCGACTGCGCCCTTGATTTTATTGATGTTATTATCATATGACCTTACTTCCGAATATAACTTTGTAAGCTCAGATACTTTCTTCTGCGCTTCCGGCGATGCCTTTGATAAAGCCTGCTCCGACTGCGCTATGTTTGATGAAAGCGTCTTCAGCGAATCCTGAAGCTTGTCCAGGCCTATGACCTCGGCATCCACCTGCTCCTCCAATATGAATTTTTGCTGCTCGGTCTTTGTTTCCACTGCTTTGAGCTCGTCCTTGCTCATTTCAAGCGGAGATACGAACATCTTCCCCACTTCATAGCTTATCTTGACCAAGCCCCCAGACTCAAGGACCTTTGCCCAGCCCTCTACAACGCTCGGCGCTATATTTAACGCCCCGGCTATAGTATTAAGATCCATGCGGCCCTTTGAGCGTATCAGCTCAAGCATCGAGTCGATAGTGGTTCTCGCTTCGGATCTGTTAGGCTGCTGCTCCATTTTTCGTCGCACCGATTTATATTATTCTATTAGAATTAAATAGCTTTATACCTTGCGCTTTTGTGGATTTGTATCGTTATAGGGATTAGGATGGCATAGCCCTACAGCACGTTCCTGTAGAAGAAAGAGAAGAATATCGCTATGAACAGCATGAAGACTATTTCAATTATCAGGCCAGTTATGCTTTTAAAGAGCGAGTAGTAAGCAAAAGCCATAAGCACGAATATCACGCCCATAGAAGCCATGTATACGCGCTTGTTCCAGTACAGCACCTTAGCCCCGTCAAGCGGCATTATGGGGAGCATGTTGAAGAATGCAAGCAGTATGCTTATGAACATTACGAATTCCGCCATATATGCTAGGTATGTCAATGGCGTGGCGAAAATGTACAGCACAAAGAATACGGCAAAGACCGCAAAATTCGTCAGCGGGCCTGCAAGCGAAGTAATGCCGTTCTGCCTCTTAGTGAACGTATTCGCGTATATTACAGTGGCACCAGGTATGCCGAAAAGGAATCCGAAGAGGCTCGTGCCCAGGGTTATGAGCAATCCCATCCTCGAGGTCTGGAATGCAGCAATGGCGCCGTAGTGCTGCGCTACATATTTGTGCATGAGCTCGTGCAGAACGAAGCTTAGCGTCACAGCTACGAACGCTATCGGCAGTATAAATATGAAAGCACTGCTCCGCAGCCCGAATACACCACCTTCCATAGCTAGGGAAAAAGCCAATGTGAGCACTAGGTCTGCTATGGCTATCTGCTTTATCTCTTCGCTGTGAGAAATGTTCTGCCTCATTTGCATAAGCTTTATTTAATGGTAAAATATTAATAAACGTGCTGCCAAATAGTATAGCAATAGCTCCATCGTCTAGTGGACATTGCTTTTGCGCAACCGCAAAAGGACGGCGGCCTCTGGAGCCGTAAACGCCAGTTCGAATCTGGCTGGAGCTAATGCATATATTAATACGCCCAAGGGTAGGCTTCTGTAAAAATCAGGTAAACCTGCCCAAAAGGGCTAAATATCTTTTGCGAAGCTAAAGACTCTTGTAAATTTCAAGGTGCTTGAATGCGAGGCAGATTTGAGGGATATTCCCAATGGTGCACGAATCCCGGTACGGGGATTCACTTATACAATACTCCGCAAGCCTGCGGAAGCTGATTTTAAAAGCGCTCAATAGGAACCAGATCCTAATATTGGTGCATGCGAGGCGCAATATATACATGTCGTTAAACGCAGTGCTCGACAGCGTTTCCTCTTCCAACGGCATACCTATTTCCACGCTGAAAATGAATGCGCGCATACTTGCGGACCTCGGACTTATAGATTACAGCGGCAGCGTGCTGCGCGCTACAGGTTCCGGCATTAGGGTATTAAGCATTTTACAGACCGCTGACGATTTGGTGTGAACATGAAAACGAAGAATGAAGAGAATAGGCGCACGTACCTTTTTGAGAATGCTTTCCAAGAAACTTCAGGAAGAGGATCATTGGCTTTTATAGGGGGCGATGCAAAGGGGTTGGGCGGCAAAGGCGCAAACATTGAATTGCTCAGGCGCGGGGGGTTTACCGTGCCGAAAACCTTTAATTCCGTCGAAAGCGATTCCGAATCAAGGATAGGCGGGTTTGGAAAAGGTAAAAAGCTGAGTTATATAGTAAGGAGCAGTTCCGATTCCGAAGATTCCAACTTCAGCACACATGCAGGCGAATTCAGAAGCATTCGTGATGTAGATCTCGGCAGCATAAAAAATGCGGTGAGGGGCGTGCTCAGCAGTTATAATGGGAATGGTAAAAATGCAGTGATACAGCCGGACATAAGCGATATTATGCTCTGTTCGGGGGTTGCGTATTCCAATATAGACGGTAAAATCCATGTAGCGATGGGCGGCGGCGGCCAAGTGCACCAAATAGTGGAAGGAGTGCCGGCCGAAACCGAGATAGAGTATTCGAATGGAAGGTACAGCATCAACGGCTTTTATGTGCCGGAAAAGGCGCATATGGAATCACTTGTCAAGGGCGTGCTTGAAGCGGAGATTTACTTCGATACGCCCTTGGATATAGAGTTTTGTTTTGTAGGCGGAATAAAAAAGCCGGTATTTTTGCAGGCCAGGGCCCTGCCAAATCCCAACAGGATATCAGTAAAGGAGCACGAGATCAGGAAAGCTTTGGAGGAGCTCAAGGCTTTAAAAGCCATTGGTGTAGATGAGATGATATTCGGTATAGGAAACGACAGGGAGATACTTGGAGACGACAGAGCGACAAAGCTTAGCGCTTCGCTATTCTCATACATATTTTCCGGGGACGGAATAAGCAAGCTCGGCGCATTCCAGCTCGGCAGGAATGAGCTCGGATATGAAATAGGCCTGGAGATAAGCCCAAGCACCCTTATGATAGGCGGCAGCGTTTATTACAATTTTGCAGGCGCAGCACTGCAGTTCAGGCCGAAAGGCATTGGCCTGGATGAGCTTGTCAGGGTAATAAACGAGAGCTACATGCCAGAAGTGAGAAAAAATCCAGAACTTCTTAATTATCCAGAGCTCGGCCTTTTCATACAGTTTCCGGAGGATGCAATAAAAGCCGGGCTCGACCCGAAACCATACGAGAATCTGAATAAAGGCATAATCGAGAGCATGAAGAGTGTAGAAATGCCCATAGAAGCCCCAAAAAGGGTAATTGTTGAAAAGCCCGCTTCGCTTGAGGACGCTTGCAAGGCGATGGTGGATATGGCAGACAGCATAAGGGTAGGCAGCGCAAAAGATTATGTAAAAGCTGCAAGGTACGCATTTTTCTCTATGGAATACCTCAGGAACGAGCTTGAGATACTAAAAGGCAATGATAGGGCTTCATTCGACACCCTTGCTGGCTTATTTGGAATTGGTAATGGGGACACGTCAAAGCTCAGGGATGCGCTCTGCTATGACAAGAGCATAGCCTCTTTCGTTTGCCCAAAAGTTGATGAATATAAATATCAAGGCAGCTTTGAGATCTCTTTGGACAGGGGCTATGCACAGGATAGACACGAAGAAAAGCTCGGCATGGATATACCTGTAAAGCGCATAGCGGATGCCGTTGATAACGTTAGGCGCATGCTTGAATACAGGGAAAAGGTAAAATTTTTCCTTTTCAGGGATTATGACTGCCTTAAGCAGACTTGCGGCCATATCGTAAGAATCTCGGAATTCAAGGACGACATATATTATATGGATTTCAAGGAATTGAGTCTTTTGGATGCTGCGCCTATACTTGCCCGGAATTCGATTGAAACAGGAAAAACGGCGAAGGGCTTATTTAAGGATGCAATATTCGGCGCTGGTGAAAAAGAGTATAATGCTGGCACGGATGAGACCAAAATCGTTTTTGGATCGTTGGATGACGGAAATTATGCCTTCTCAATAAACGTCGAAGCGGTATTTATAAAGAGCGTGGATCAAACCATAAATGTACCAAAAGAAGCAAAGATAGTAGTGGTGCAGGACAATATAAGGCCTGGGTCGCACCTTTTTACGCTTTTGTCTGATTACGGCATACCTGTAATCACAATGGCTAGAAGGTATATGGAGGACATTGATAAGCACAATGCCAAAATATTGAGCATAACTAATGAGGGTGGTAAGATTGGTTTCGGCTATAATTAGGCATGGAAAAACGGGCAGGAGCTGGGATACGCTGGGATATGAAGAATTATTAAGCCTTATAAAGCTTAAATCCGATCCTGACGCGGATATCGAATTCCTCAAAAATAATCTGGACGAGCATATAGTAGCCAGTGCAGGGATTTCTAGGGTTATATACTCTTCTCCGATAAAGAGGGCGCTTCAGACCGCAAAATACATAGCGGAACTCGCTGGTGCAGAAGTTATTGCGGACAAAACGCTTGCGGAGATAAAGTTTGACTCGCTGCCGTACGATGTTTATGAAAAAGGTTCTAACGCCGTAAGGCTAAAGCTCCTTGAATACACCAGGAATGCAAGCGTTGAAATAAACAGGAAGCTTTTTTCCGGAAATAATCTTGTAGTCTCGCACGGATTTATAATGAGGCGCTTCTACGCTGCGCTTTTCAATGAGGATTTCGGCAAACTTTCATTGGACGCACGCTTCACCAGTTATTTATCCGGATTCGATTATATGCAGGGGGGAGCTTTTTCTCTTTTGAAGAAGGCGTAGTCAGCGATTAGCGCTTAGCGATAAAGCGCCGGTTTCAAAAGCGTAGCCACACCTTTTAAATCCTATTATGCAAACAATATTATAGCATGCTGCAATAGGTAACCTGTATGGAGGATCAAAAATTTTCTGGGCATACAATAGTCTGCGGATATGGTGTGGTAGGCCAGCAGATTGTGGGGATATTGGCAGAGCATGGGATAAAATTTGTCGTAGTGGAGATGAACCATGAAGTAGCGCAGAGAAGCAGGGAAAAAGGCTATGAGGTTATAGAGGGCGATGCGACTACGTCGCACGCGCTCAAGAATGCAGGCATAGCGACTGCAAGGGCTATAGCCATAGCTATGGACAATGACGCGAAAAACCTTTTCACAGTGCTTACTGCAAGGGACTTAAACAAGGGGATATTCATAGCGACAAGGTCAAACGATGACTTAGTGCGGGAAAAAATGATAGAGGCTGGAGCGGATTATATAGTAATGCCCCAAAACAGCGCAAGCGAAGAGATAATAGCTGAGCTGTCGAAGTAGGTGTATTGATTGAGCGTCGGCTACACCAAGTTCGATTTGCCGTTAAGGTACATAATACTGCTACTTGTCATTGTGATTGCCTCTGGAGTTGGAACCACGCTCTTCGTAAGGAGTTACGTCATAAACAATTATGATGCAGTATATTTTACAATATCTGCGCTCTTTGACATAAACGGCGTTAAGCTGAGCCCTACGTTTGCGTATAACCTTACGCATCTCGACGGCGAATTTTATGCTGCTTTTTTTATACTTGTTTTGGACGGGATAGTGAAGATAGTCGCAATAGGCTTTATACTCGCAGGCATAGTTGAGGTTATAACCAACATAAACGTATTTGAAAAGCTTAATACACTAAGCATAAGGAAAATGAGAAACGGCATTATTGTATGCGGTTACAATTCGCTTGCGGAAACGCTATGCAACAGGCTTAAGGCGCAGGATAAAAAGTTTGCGATAATAGATAAGGATCCCAACAAAATTGAAATGCTCAGGGGCATGGGTTTCAATGCGATACGCGGCAATTTCACGGACAAAGGCGTGCTTGAAAGGGCTTCTATAGATAGGGCTAAGGCTATAGTGTTCGCTACCGAAAGCGATTTCGAAAACCTTTTGGGCATAGTAACGTCGCACTATCTTAACCCTAAGATCAGCATAATATCAAGGGCCAGGGAAGAGCAGAGCATAACTAAAATGCACAGGGCAGGCGCCACATTATGCATAGTTCCGGAGGTGCTTGCGGGCCTTGACCTTGGAGACAGAATAAGTGATGTGATTATACATGGTGCTTACAGATGATTGATGAAAGGCTTACAATAATAGCTTATGCTTCGGCCGGGCTTTTTGGCTTAGCCGTAGTTATGTCTATAATTGCCGGATTTTCAGTGCCGGTGGCTATAGCCTGGAACTTGCTGCTTGCGCTGGATATAGAATATTTCAAGGTGCCCATAAGCGTAGCTTCTTCCCCTTTAATTATAATCGCTAATGTATTGGATGTCATAGTGTTTACGCTGCTTGCTGTTTGGCTTGCGGCTGTATTCTTCGATTTCATTAAAGGGCTAGGTCTTAGGGAACGTTTTGTGGCATCAAGGATAAAAAGGATGAGAAACCAGATAATATTGACTCCGATGAATGGTTTCAGCGATACGCTCGCCCGGAAACTTATCAGCAAGGGGTTCAAGCTTGTTTTCATCGTAGAGAACCCGGTAGAGCTCGATAAAGCCGCAGACATAGGTGCCATGGGGATAATAGGAAACCCGAACCTGCAGGAAGTTCTGGTCAAAGCGGGCATACAGAATGCATCGTATCTCATAGCGTACAGCGATGACGACATAAAAAACAGCATGGTGGCGATAGCTGCAAAGTCCGCGGCCAAAAGCATACAGGTGATCACAAGGGTAGCGCATGAGGATAATATACCAAAATTAAGCAGGAGCGGCATCTACAAATGCGTGCTCCCCGAGGTCACTGCAGGCACAAGCATCGCTGAAAAGATAGTGAACTTCTATTCATAATGCGTTTGCGTTATCGCAATGCCATTTTGTTTTTATAATTAATGCGGATCAATGGATTGATCGGCAACCGCTTGCAATCATATTAGCCGATAAAATTGCTTGGAAATGGCTCACATTTATCAGATAATATTTTATTGAGTTTGAGCCTGCGCTTTACTTTTATGAAATTCCACCATATTTGGAGGAGCTATAGCCTTAAATCGATTAGAGATAATAGATTTAGCAGATTATGCGGTAATTACATTGTAGCTCAAGAATTCACCAGGCTCTTTTAATTTATTTGATTGCAGCTGTTAATGGAAAAAATGGCAAGCCATAAAATGACTGAGAGTGACATCCTCCCACGACTGAAGTCGTGGGCTTCCAATGGTGGTTTTATCGCTCACGATGCCCACCAAATATAGTTCCTGATTCAACGACCCGGCTTG